>LQAJ01000005.1_pt1 | contig 265418 bp, 299 predicted proteins | sample 1535811 | NCBI WGS metagenome assembly LQAJ01 (sample SAMN04331587, study PRJNA305678) | bioreactor metagenome | isolation source: bioreactor_6 inoculated with Wadden Sea sediment 2nd replicate of a... | place: Germany: Wadden Sea, Janssand Flat | reverse complement strand
ACCAGAAGAAGCAGTAGAAGAACCAGAGGAAGTAGTAGAAAGAACAGAAGAAATTATAGAAGAGCAGAGAAGCAGTAGAAGAGCCAGTGAAGTTAGAAGAGACACCAGAAGAACCAGAGGTCTCTTCAGATATAAACCCATAATAGCAAAGAGAACTGATGGTGTGCCAATAACAGGTATGCCATCAGTTTTCTTTTTGGTGTACCAAGAGAGAATTCAAGAACATAGTGGTCTAAGTGAAAGAATTTTTACGAAAAAAGACAAATGTACATACTACATACACATGGAAGTCGTATAATAATCTCAAAAGATATTACGGAAATCGAGGTGTGCAAATGTTAAATATTGTTATAGGCGACTCAGCGGGTGGTCTTTTTCGCTACAAGTATAAACTTAAAGAGGAAGAGCTTTCTGACAAATTACTCGTGGTTCGAGATGATTTGTCACTGGGCCCTATTAAAGAAATAGACGGGCCTTCTGGAATAAGGAAGAGAGCCAAGTGGCTAAAAGACTTTTATAATGGGTTGGGGCAGACCCACTATGATGAAAACTTAGACTTTGATGAAGCTTTTATAAGGACACATAAGACCATACATAAACGTCTTGATCGTTTAAATGCAAAAGGGGAAGATGTTGTGCTTTGGCATGGCCCCAATGCCAGTGACCAAGTGGCACTTCGCTATTTGGTATCAATAATTGAGGTCGACCATATTTACGAGGTCAACCTCGACGGTGTCGATTTCTCGCAGTGTTCAGAAAAGCCTTATTATGTTCGGTCTTTGGGAGAATGCGCCCCTGATTTTTTGATCATCTTTCAGCTCGGCAAGAAAAGATGTCAATTGACAGGATAGAAAAACTCAAAAATGAATGGAAGTATTTAAGAGAATCAAGCTCAGTCCTTCGGGTCATGGACAAGTTTGAAATTAAAGTGGCCGATGTGGACCATTTTGATACAGAAATAATTCAAAAGTGTACCTTTAATTTTGAACCGGCACCGAGGGTCATTGGTCGATTTCTAGGAGAAACGAGAAAGTTTATAAATGATGCATTCGTTGATTATAGACTGAGGGCTTTAATTGAAAAAGATCAGATATTAATGGCTGGTGAAATGAAGAGCATGCGTGATTACTGCGTAAAGTTGAAGTCAAACTTAGCCAAGTGTCTCAATGAATGTTTTGATGTGGAACCGCCAATAGATTCCGATGGCTATCAACATATCCTTCTTGAGTCATGCACAAGTAAAGTGGGCAACAAGCTTAGCCAGAGGGTGGATTTAGATATAACACCAAAAGGAGACTGGGGCCAAATAGATTTATCAAACAAAATGATACTGGACTATAATTTAGATAATTGTCTGGCTGTAACCTGGTACAATGCTGGAAAAAGGGTGTTTGGTATGAAAAAAGCCAAAGTCCTTAATGTCGAAGTTAGTCGCCAAAAGTATGCGTAGGGACTATGGAAAAGATATAGTCCACAAGACAATTCGTCTCAGGTTTGAAGGTGCGGTTCTAGAATTGAAAATTAAACCTGATCTTGAAGTGACCTTGATTCCATAAAAGACAAAAAACGAGGACGCTATAACATCTTACAACTTGGTGAATGTTGGATGATATTTTTTTATCGATTTGGATATGAATAAAAGGAGTGGACAAAAATACAAAGTGAATCATTCTAGGAGGTGTAATAATGAGCGTTAAAAGATACAAAAAAATGATGGAAGAACGTGATAGAGAGTATGGCTGTCATAAGGCTTTCAAGTTTCCAATAGAAATTTGCTCAATCGTTATGGTTGCCATAAGTGCTGTTGCCTGGCTGGGTATGATCGGTGTTAAAAAAGCTGGCGGCAAAATGCCATGGGAACAATAAAGCAAAATGTTATCTTGTAGGAAACTTCGAAAGACAAGGTGCGGATTTTATCCTGCAAAGCAGTACTTCGGACTTTATCTGCAAGCTAGAGCCTCCTAAGATTTTCTTAGGAGGCTTTTCACTGGAATCATACTGGGCGGTGTGCTGGATGAAGTCTTCAATGTTGTCTATAAAAGCCTGGACCACGAAGGGGTCAAAGGCCTTTCCGGAATCCCTTGTAATAATCTGTAGGGCATGATCTATGGATAGAGCCTCTCTGTAGGCCCTGTCACTTGTAAGGGCATCAAAGACGTCCACCACAGATAATATTCTAGACCCGAGGGGAATGGCCTCCTCCATTAAACCGTAGGGGTAGCCTGTCCCATCAAATTTTTCATGGTGGTGGAGAATGATTTCTTTGACTTCTTCAAAAACAAAGGATGCTTCAAGTATTTTATGACCAGCAATGGGGTGGTTTTGAATAAGCTCAAACTCTTCCTCTGTGAGTTTGCCAGGCTTATTAAGTATATGCTGGGGAATACTCACCTTTCCAATGTCATGCATCAAGGCGGCAGTATAGAGCTGGTCGACCTTGTCAAACTGCATTATATAACCTAAAGACCGTGCCATTTGAGCCACCCTGTCAGAGTGGCCTTTGGTGTAGTGGTCGGTGACTTCCATGGTTTTTACAAGGAGCTGAATGGTTTCAAAATAACTTTTTTTCGATCATTCGGTGTTGTCTTTCAAGGTCGTTGGCAAGCTTGTTAACGGATTTTGAGAGTTTCACGATTTCAATAGCCCCATGCTCAGGCAAGACATCTGAGTACATGCCCGATGCAATGGATTCAATCTGCCCAACATTTTTTTTCAATCATTCTAGATGTCTTAACCGTTTGGAAAAGAACCGTGCTCAATATGGCAAAGAGGGTCAGGCATGCAATGGATATAATGGTTGTCATACTACCTGTGAAGAGGGCAAGGATATTGGTTAGAGAAAACTTCAGATGGAGCCAAGAAACGGCAAACTGTTTGTTGGGAACGGGAAAGTGCATCCATATAGTATCCTCGGCCCCTTTTTCGATTAAGGTCTCGCTGGCCTTGTCATCCATCAATAAGTGCTCGAATGCAAAAACATTCAGGTTTTCCGTTAGATCAGTAACCTTACCAATGCTCAGGGTCCGACCAATTAGCACGACGCCTGTTGGCGAAAGTTTTAAATCATCATAGGCTGGCATGGCCGCAAAGACATAAAGATGGTCATAGAAGGACTGGAATTCTATGTGAATCTTATGGTCAAGCAAGGTTTGCTGAACAATAGCCATTTCGCTAAGCTGGGCATAGGAAAGATTGCCAAAGGCCATTTCTATATTGTCCATGGGGCTTGAAACATATATGGAATGAACGTCAATTTCAGCCCTGTCATATAAGGCATTTGCAATGTTTTGCGTGATCCAGATTCGATCATTTGCCTTGAGGGCGTGAATTAGGTCTGTGTCGGTGGAGTAAGATTTTAGAATGGCCTTTAGTTCACTGGCCTCATGCTCGAAATAATTGTCTATAATGGTGTCAATGGATGTGTACATATCTTCAATATACTTGTCTTTTGTGGCTTCAAAATTATAAAATATAGTGAAGGCCATGAGTGGAATGCCTACAATAAATGCTACAAGAAATATGGCTATAAATTTATGGGATAATTTCACGGTAATCGTCCTTTCTACAAGAACAATTATCATGTAAAATTTAGACTTTGGGGTAAAGAGCGTGTAAAGTTCTCATTAAGAATGCGTTCTGACCATTACAGTCTTGCTTCAAACACTACAAAATGGTACGCTATTTCAGTAAAGAAAGGGGCGGTAACAATGGCAAGAAAAATGCCAGTCATCTCAATTGAAGGTGGCGACGGAACAGGCAAGACGACAATGCTTGAAAACTAAAATCGTATTTAGATACGAAGGATATAGATTTCATGGTCACTCGGGAGCCTGGTGGTGTTCGAATTGCCGAACTTATCCGTGATGTGATACACAATCCGGACCACACGGAAATGGACCCGAAAACAGAGGCTCTTCTTTATGCGGCGGCTAGACGTCAGCATCTTGTAGAAAAAGTGGTTCCAGCAGTTAAAGAAGGAAAACTTGTCATTTTTGACCGCTATGTGGATTCTTCTATGATCTACCAGGGGTATGTTAGAGGCTTAGGTGTAGAGGCAGTCTATGAAATGAACAGATTTGCAACAGAAGACTTTATGCCTGACAAGACCCTCCTGTTTGACCTGGATCCAGCGGTTGGACAAGAGCGTATTCACAGCTCAGGTGTTCGTGAAGTGAATCGTCTTGACAATGAGGGCATGGCCTTTCATATGAAAGTCCGTGAAGGCTATTTGAAACTAGCAAAAGATCATTCTAAGCGGATCGCCTTGATTGATGCATCGAAGAGCATGGACGAGGTTTTTGAAGATGTAAAAACAATTATAGATGACTTATTGTTAGAATGGGAAAAATAAGGGGTGGATTCATCCCTTTTTTAATAGAATCAAGAGTAGGTAAATGCCCTATGAAAATAGGCAAGAAATAATCAGGTGCTATTCAGGAGACTGGCTATAATAAGTCGCATCTGGATTAAATGAGAAAGCAGGGGGTTCTATGAACAAGCAGGGTTTCGATAACGAGAAATATCTTAATCAGCAATTTGAAAGCATTTTGGAACGTGTAAAAGATTATGACGGAAAGCTCTATTTGGAGTTTGGTGGCAAGCTCATGTATGACTTTCATGCGGCCCGTGTATTGCCAGGCTACGATCCAAATGTAAAAGTAAAGCTGCTAAGCCGTTTGAAGGATGAAGCGGATATTATCGTGGCTATATATGCAGGGGACATCGAGCGAAAGAAAATGCGTGCGGACTTTGGCATAACATATGACATGGAATGTCTAAAACTTATAGATGATTTTAAAAGATGGGAACTCAACGTAGCTGGTGTGGTTATTACCCGTTACGAAGGGCAGCCCGCGGCGACTCAATTTATGAATAAGCTAAAAACGCCGTGGCATCAAAACCTACACACACGGATATACAAAAGGCTATCCAACCGATATTAACAAGGTTGTAAGCGATGAAGGCTACGGGGCAAATCCATATATCGAAACAGAAAACAAGTTGGTTATTGTAACAGCCCCCGGTCCAGGCAGTGGTAAACTCGCAACATGTTTAAATCAACTCTACCATGATTCTGTTCAAGGCAAAAAATCTGGTTACGCCAAGTTTGAGACTTTCCCTATATGGAATGTGCCACTCAACCATCCAGTGAATATTGCCTACGAGTCAGCAACGGCAGATCTGAAGGACTTTAATGTCATCGATCCATACCATATGGAGGCATACAACAAAACCACTGTTAACTACAATAGAGATGTGGACAGTTCCCACTGCTCAAGCGAATTTAGAAAGAATCACAGGAGAGGCATCTGTTTATAAGTCACCAACAGATATGGGTGTAAACATGGTTGGTTATGGCATTGTTGATGATGAAGCTGTAAGACATGCGTCTCAGCAAGAAATCATCAGAAGATGCTATGTATACGAGTGTGAGTACATGAAGGGGCTTGTTGATAAAGAAACCGTTGAACGCGCAGAACTTATCATGGAAAACCTGGGTCTTGTCAAAGAGGATAGATTGGTTGTAACGCCAGCACGTGAAGCAGCTAAGGGATGCAGACATAAGAATGCAGACATCGTTTCTTGCGGAGCGGCAATCATGCTTAAGGATGGAGACATTATCACTGGTAAAAACTCTGAAATCATGAATGCTGCATCGAGTGTGATTCTAAATGCCATTAAGCATATGGCTGGCATTCCAGATAATATCCACCTCCTGTCTCCAAGTGTTATTGAATCTATTATTGATCTTAAAAAACGCTTAAAGGAAAATTATGAAGCCCTAAGCCTTCAAGAAACATTAATAGCTCTGAGTATAAGTGCTACAAACAATCACACTGCAAAAGTTGCTCTTGAAAGCCTTGAAGCGCTTTCAGACTGTGACTTCCACTGTACACACATGCTCATACCAGGAGACGAGTCAGAAATTAGGAAGCTGGGCATTCGACTAACGTCTGACCCACTCTTCCCAAGCAATGACTTATACATGAAGTAAGATGTATTTATATTGTAAGTGTTCTTATTAAGCAAGCGTTTAAAATGGCATTCTAAGTCTTATTCAAATGAATAGATTTAAGGGTGCCTTTTATTATTTTGTAGGGGATGGCAATATTAGAAAAACCTAACTTAAGAGGGGTTCAGTTTTCTTCTAATATGGTAATATAGTGGTAAGAAAAGTATTAGGGGGATAATATAATTATGAAACTTAGAAAAAAATGGGGGCTATTTTTGTTGATTGCCCTGCTTGTGGCAAATTGTGCCACACTTGCATTCGCAGGTAATGACGAAGAAATGAAAGAAAAACTTATTGACCAGTTCATCGCCAAGACCAGAGAAGTTTTTCTAAATGAAGAGCTTCCGGCTCAGGGACGGGTTAAAACAGGATTTGGGCCCTTAGGAGAACCTCGATATACGGAGTATCCTGAAATTACAGACGCTATGATAGAAGAGCAGATTCAAGAACGGTCTGATGAAATAAGGACCATACTTAAAAAGCATACCCTAGAGAATTTAAGCCTGGGATATGAATACTATGTGGAAAACTTAAGTGGAAACGCTTGGTTTTCTTGGTCGCCTTCAGACCACGATCCCAAGTCCCTGGTCTTAGAAATCAATGAAATGTCTATTGACCACTCTTTTTCAAATGCCAAGATGCGTGCAGAAATGCAAAATGAAAAAGAAAAACACCAGCAAGAGATGTACACTTATGAAGAAAAGTGGCAAGGTGGAATGATATCACCGGACAAATATGAAGCTGTTCAAGAATGGATCGACAAGGGGTTTGTCCCAGAATACATCCAGGGGCACTACCAGGCTTCAGTAAGCCACGGTCAGTTCTTTGATATTTTTGTCACGGGCGTTTTAGGAAAGTATAATGAAAAGCTTAGTCGTGCTGGTACTAAGTATACAAGCGAGCTGGAGTTTAAGTCGCTGACTAGAGAAAACTTTTTATCGAAGATAGACTTCGAGAATCCTGCTGTAAGCAGTCAACCAGAAAATGTTCAGATTGCTTATGCACTGGGTCTGATAAACAGTGGCGACGTTGAGAATCTGAGGCTAGATGCTCCCTTAACAAGAAAAGAGGCGGCGGTTTATCTTGGTCGTTATATTCAGGCATATTCCCAGGACCGACTTATTATGGAGGACTATTTTGAAGATGTCTCTGACTTAAGTGATGAGGAAGGCAATTATGTGGAAAGAGTATATGGTTGTGAGTTTATCGATGCATACAAAATGTTCGATGAAACGCCATACGGACAAGTTCTTGAAAAGGGTGCCTTTAACCCTGGGGGAATATGACCGTGGAAGATGCCATTTTGGCTATGACTAGAATGGATAAGGACAGGCATTTCTACTTCGTAAAGCCTTATAATACCCTTATTTTGAGAGGTTTTATCCCGGTTCAAATCCATGAACTCATGTCGGGCTTTGTTCTTGGTGATAAGAGTGTGGCGATGAAACGAAGTGGCTATGATGGAAAATACTATTCAAGCTTAAAAGCCAATGAGTATGAGTATTACATAAACAACAGCTTCATTATTGAAGAAAACAGTGAAGGTATTAACGGGTTGTTTTTAAATCCAACCATTGATGTGGGTGACCTTTTGAATCTTAGCTTGGTTGATAAAATTCTTCGGGGTGTGGTTGTGACCATAGACTATGATTTTATTACGGTGGACTACAATAGTGATGACCTCCTCGTTAAAATTGAAAGAAAAGATGAGGACGGCCTATTCACATATAGGTCTGGAATAGAATACGAGAAAAATAGTGAATTTTATCCTATCGAAGCGGTTTCGAGCACACAACTGGTCACTGAAATGAATAAACATAAGTCCTACATCCCTAAATATGAAGAGGAAAAAAAGACATATTTAGCGCCTTCAGACAACATATATCCTAAGCAATGGATGACATTAAGAGATGATGGAGAGTACGAATATTCAGACCTTAAGTTCACGGGCACTAAGTATGGATACGCCCTGGGGACAGACCACAAGGTGGAAATCAACGGACAAGAGGTAGAGGCCTATAATATTGGCGGTTTACTGGCCATTGAACTGGATGCCCTTGGACTGGCTGGATATACTTATGATGTTGTTTCAAGTGATATTATTGGTGAAGGGTATCATATCGAAAGAGGGGAAATCAAGCTATATGCGCCAAAGTCTCCGGATGATATTAAGCCACTGACAAGCATAGATCAAACACAGACATATGAGCCGGGCCAGGTGGCCTATGAACTCATTGGCGACAAGTACGACATAGGCATATATGTAAAAGATACAGATGAAAAAATTGGTGCAATGCGGTCCTTTTTAACAGATGCTGGAAAGCAACTGATCCTTGTAAATGCACTGACTAGAAGGGAGTATTTCCAGATGCCAGACTATGCCTATTTTGATCATGGTCAGAGACATGTTCGAAGTCATCAGGTTGAAGGCAGTGGATACCCGTATATGTATACGAACAGCAATCATTTGGCTATATTTGATCGAAGGGATGGAGGTATGACAAAAATAACCCTTCTCTCATATGATGAACTTAATGCCCTTGATTCAGTCTATAAAATTATAAATGCATACCCGCATAGCGAAAGCGTACTTTTAGATGAGTTTGAACAAGAAGCGTGGCAGGCCGCAAAGAAACTTGTATCTGAGTCAATTAATGACAAAATGTCACCCGAGGAAAAAATAATTGCTATTGGACAAAGACTAAAAAGCTCTGGCTATTTATTAGACGGCCTCATGTATAACAGTATGTACCGTTATAACTTTGATGGTCCTTATGAGGCGCTTGTGGAAGGCTATGCCAACCAGAAAGGCTGGGTATTTGCTTTTGATATGTGTCTTGGTGCAGCAGGACTAACAGAATATGCGGACAGTGTGTCTGTTTCTTATATACCACCCCTTTATCCAATTGAGACTATTGAGTAACTGAAGTGTTTTAATGCTGAATCATGTGATTCAAACATTAACAGGAAATATTAATAATAAATATCAGTATTAAGCTTCAGTATTAAAGTTTAATATTAAAATTCAAGTAAGAGCTTAGCGATTTAAACCGCTAAGCTCTTAGATTATAGTGAATTAATTTAATCCCTACAAAACGCCATCATCAATCACTTCAATAATAAGTTGGTCAATGCTTAAACCATCTTTAGAGACGGCAGTGAAATATAAATCTTTGTGAACATACCTATTGGCAAGGCTTTCGTCTTTTTCGTAGCCATGATTTTCCATAACTTCTGTAACATCTTCAAGTGCATCACCTACTTGGATACCATAAATCCCATCATCAGAATTTCTAATGGTTACACGGCGAACTGTGTCATTATCAAGTCGAAAACCAATGTTGAGGCCTGTAGTTTCAAAAGTATACTCGTAGCCATAAACGCACATTTCTTGTTCTGGGGTCTCACCTAGAAGATCAAATACAGTATCAGGATCTTGCCCAAGTTCAATGTCGTGGGCTTGTATATGGCTGTTGATCTCATCATAGTTAGGAGATGCTTCGCATCCAATCAAGGATAGGAAAAAATAGCAATGATTATGTAAATAAATGAATTCTTCATTACTGCACTCTATTTTTCTTCAGCCAGTTCAGCGTCTCTCCACCCAATAATGCCACCTGGATAACGGTAGACATTCGTGTAGCCTAGCTCTTTTGCGTATGCTGCACCTGCATCGCTACGTCCACAAGCTGTGAAGCCACAGTAAACAACAATCTTTTTATCCAGATCATCACCGAGGAGGGCTTTAAAAGCCTCTTTTTCGGCATCTGTGGCATCAGCAAGACTGGATTTAGGCATAACAGCATTGACCGCTGTTGGAATATGTCCTTTAGCAAAGAAATCAGCAGGCATGGTGTCGATGAGCACCATGTCTTCGCCAGACTCAATCCACTCATTAAGTGAGTCCGTATTGACCAGTTCATAACCACCCTTTTCGACAGCGTTGACAAGTTTTATGGCAGCTGCTTCAATTTTGACTTCGTTGCCGTCTTTTGCCGTGCCCACTTGGCTTGCTGCACCTGCAGAGCATCCTGCAAAAAGTGAGAGTGCAAGTGCAAGTGTCATAATTTTTAATAGTTTTTTATTCATGTTCCCCTCCAAAATAATTGTTAACAGAGTAACAGGCTGTAGACAACTTTGAAAGAAACCCTTCAAAGTTTACTACAGCCTGCTCGCATACCAGGAGATATGCACACCTTTACAATTGAACAATACTCATGCATAGTTTAATCTCTTGCACACCATTATTCAATAAGAAATGGATAAATATAGAAAAGTTAAATCCCTGCGATCTCATTATTAGATATACTAATAATCACTTTTTGAGTCGAGAATTGGATTGTGGGATTGAAATTTCCGGATTAAAAGAGACTATTCCTGAAACTTACTATGAGGAAATTATAGGGGATAATTTTATGAGGCGATCACTAGAGAATAATTTGAGGAATCTATACGAAAATCTAATGAAACTAGGGTCTCTCATATTAATTTATGATATAATTAATTGATTGAATTGTGAAAATAATAACCAAATCATATGGGTGAAAGTTATTATTCGCCTAGATTAAGCCACAGGAAAATGAATAGGTCTTTTCAAGAGCATTTCAGGGGGAAGCCCGTGGATAATTTAGGATAAAACTGATAAACTATTGAGTTAAGGAGGTACACATGGTTATAAGAGATATCGCTGATTTACTCGGCGGTCACGTACTTGTAGGCCATGAGTATCTGGAGCGGGATGTTAAAGCTGCGTTTGGGTCGGATTTAATGAGTGATGTTCTGGCATACGTGGGGATGAGACAGTTCTATTAACGGGTTTGACCAATCATCAGGTCGTGCGCACAGCGGAAATGCTGGATCTTAAAGCCATCATTTTTGTCCGTGGTAAATGCCCACCAGAAGATGTCGTTACCCTTGCAAAAGAGCAGGGCATTGTCTTAATCGCTACATCGCATACACTTTATACCGCATCCGGTATACTTTATTGTAACGGATTGCAAGGCATTAGCAAGTAAGGGGTAAATACATGGAGCAAGGGATAGTCAAAAGTGAAATTGGCGCTGCAATGAAACTTGAATATGATATTGAGAAAGATGATTTTTCTAGAGCTGGGGAAGCCTCTAGTAATCTCAAAAAGTTACTGAAACAATTGGGAATTGATTCTGGAATCATTAGAAGAATTGCAATTGCAAGCTATGAAGCAGAGATTAATGTGGTGATTCACTCTCATGGTGGAAAAATCACGGTTTTTGTGAAATCCGATTGCATAGAAGTCTTTGTGGAAGACGAAGGACCAGGTATAGAAAATGTAGAACTGGCCATGACAGAAGGCTTCTCAACTGCAACGAGTGCTATTCGAGAACTTGGTTTCGGCGCAGGCATGGGTCTGCCGAATATGAAGCGATGCAGTGACGCGTTTTCATAGAATCGAAATTGGGAGAATCCACTAGATTAAAAATGGTTTGGAATTTGTAATCTTGTGTCTATCAAATAACATTTTGAAAGGTGCAAAGTGAACAATCCAGTCAATATGAAATCGGGGGAGCAATTGATGAAAGAGTATTGGCATTCCGTCATACTTGAAAAAGACTTTTGCAATGGTTGCACCTACTGTCTGGATCGGTGTCCGACCCAGGCCATACGTGTCAAAGACGGTAAGGCACAAATAATCAATGAAAGGTGCATCGATTGTGGTGAGTGTCTGAAAGTCTGTCCATTCCATGCGAAGGGCGCACAGACAGATTCACTAGAAATGCTTAACAACTACAAATTTAACATTGCCCTGCCAGCGATTTCGCTTTATGGACAATTTGAATTTGATTATGACATGAATAAAATTATGAATGGGCTCTATGAACTTGGATTCGACTATGTCTATGATGTGGCCTATGCGGCAGACATCATTACAGCTTACCAGCTTGATAAAATCAAGGAGTCGGATCGACCTAAGCCCTTAATATCAACATATTGTCCTGCGGTCACCAGACTTATACAAATCAGGTACCCATCCCTGATCGACCATATAATTCGCTTGGAATCCCCTATGCAGGTTTCTGCATGGATTGCCAAACAGAAAATTATGGAAACAACAGGTCTGGCATCGGAGGATATTGGCGTGTTCTATATTACCCAGTGTCCAGCCAAGATTACCAGCATAAAAAATCCTCTAGGGATTGAAGACTCTCACATCAATGGGGCAATTTCCATAGAAACCATTTATACCAAGCTTCTTCGAATCTACAATGACATTGACGTCAAAACACAGGTTCAAAAAGCATCGGCAGGTGGAATTGTATGGGGCATGGTTGGTGGCCAAAGTTTTGCTATGGGCATTGAAAATTACATGGCTGTGGATGGCATTGAGGAAGTGATAAAGGTCCTTGATCGAATCGAAATGGGCAAACTTACAGATGTGGATTTCCTAGAAGCTTATGCCTGTGTCACCGGATGTGTTGGAGGACCTCTTAATGTGGAAAATCCCTTCATAGCCAAAACACGGGTAAGGATGCGGTCCAAGCAAACACCGCGTATTGAAGACCTTAGTTCACTTAAGGTTTATGACAAGAAACTTCTGGAGTGGGACCAAGATATTAAGCCATATCCAGTGCTTAAGCTTGACACAGATATAAGAAAAGCACTTGAAAAGATGTCTAAGATTGAGGAACTCTTTCAAACCCTTCCGGGTATAGACTGTGGTGCTTGTGGTGCACCGACATGTAGAGCGCTTGCCGAAGATATTGTTTTAGGCAAGGCAAGTATTGATAATTGTTTAGTAAGAAACAGCTCAGATGAAGAGTAGGAGGTTGCAGCGTGAAAGTTAAAGACTTAATTGACAATCATGGATTTAAACTGCTAAGTGGTGGACAGACAGATAGGGAAATAACAGGTCTACAGTGCTGTGATCTGCTCAGCTGGGTTATGGCGAATGGCAAATCAGACAATGCTTGGATCACGGTGCAAACCCATAACAATATAATTGCAGTGGCATCCCTGCTTGATTTTGCTTGTGTCATCGTTCCAGAAGGCATTGACGTATCAGCAAATGTTATAGAAAAGCTGCTGAAGAGGATGTTGTTCTTCTAGGAACTGAAATGGGTTCTTATGATATATTCAAATGCCTGTATGAAGCGGGATTAAAATAATGAAAATATACTATGATTTGCACATTCATACCTGTTTGTCCCCTTGTGGGCATGAGGATATGACCCCCAACAATATTGTGGGAATGAGTCAAATCAAAGGATTAAATATAATCGCCATCACCGACCATAACAGCACTGCAAATTGTGAAGCAGCCATTAAAGCAGCGGAAGGAACAGGGCTTGTTGTGATTCCGGGCATGGAACTTGAAACACTGGAAGGTGTTCATCTTGTGTGCCTGTTTCCAGACCTGAAAATTGCAAAATCATTTCAAAGAATAGTTGATCTTCATCGCCTCCCTATAAGGAATAGAGTGGAGAAGTTTGGGCATCAGCATATACTCAATGAAAATGATGAAGTTATAGGGGTGGAACCTAATTCACTGATGGCCTCAACATATTTAGATATTGATACGGCCATTGAAAAGGTCAATGAGCTTGGTGGCATTGCTTTTCCAGCCCATATTGACAGACCCTCGTATAGTGTTATTTCAAACCTGGGGTTTATACCGCCTTTTTGGAAAATCACAACAGTGGAAATATCAAAGTATCCTGGTTCTGAGAACTTTGAAAACGATCCACAATATACCGAGAAATACCATGTGCTGAGAAACTCAGATGCTCACGATCTTATTAGAATATCGGAATGTGAGAACTATTTAGAATTAGAGACATGCAGTGCAAGAGCGCTCTTTGAATATTTAATGAGTCGAAAATAGATTGCTAGGAGAAAGGGATTTAAAATGAGAGAATTGTCTTTGCACATTCTGGATATAGCGCACAATTCTATCGCTGCAAAAGCTGAAACGCTACGCATTGCCATTATTGAAGACTTTGAAAAGGATCAATTAACGATTCGAATTAAGGATGATGGCAAGGGGATGGATGAGGCAACTTTGAGAAAAGTGGTTGACCCATTTTACACTACGAGAACAACGAGAAAAGTTGGACTGGGTATCCCTATGTTTAAGGCTGCTGCAGAGCAGTGTGGCGGGAGTTTTGAAATCAAATCTCAACTTGGGGTTGGAACAGAGATTGACGCTATATTTCAACATAGTCATATAGATCGGGTGCCTCTTGGCAACATGACAGAGACCATTATAACAATCATTATGGCCAATATTGACATGGATTTAATTTACACTCATGACATCAATGGCAAAAAATTCACCCTTAATACCAGGGATATAAAGAAGACACTGGGTGACCTGCCCATCAATAACATGGATGTGGTTATTTGGCTCAAAGGATACATTCACGAAAATTTAGCGGAACTCTCAGCTGGACATGGGAATGGAGAGGTAATGCATTGAATTTGAAAAAGACAGGTCAAAGACTTCTGCTTGCAACCATAGCCATTCTTTTTATGTCAAATTTTCTTGGATTGTATGGGATATGGAGACTGACTCTTGGAGCCTTTGGTATAGGAGCGGCCTTTGTGTTAATACTTTTTGGTGGCATTCGACCACCTGAAGAGTAGAAAGAAACGCAAAAGACTATAAAAGCAAATACAAGGTCATATCAGAGACAAAAATACATGTAAATGCTATTAAGATTTAGAAAAGAATATATAGAAACAAGTAAATAAAGAATAAAGTAAATAAAGAAATAAAGCAAAATAAATAAGAACTATATACGCTGTTTAAAGCCATGATTGATTACCATTTCAGTCATGGTTTTTTTGCGCCTTGCAAATGTAATAAAATTCCAGTAAACTTAAATGGAATAAAATAACAATAGGAGAGGCTATGAATATTATAGATGAAAGTGAAAAAAAAGATTGGAAATTCAAAAGGTATATTTACAGTAGAAGCGGTTATTGTTTTCTGGGTGGTATTTATGGTGACTATGGTGGCCTTTACACAGATGGCTTGGACCTTTCAAAAGGCCTATACGGCCCAACATGTTCATAATGAATTGACACACTCTGATAAGACCATCCAGGTAGCGGTTAAAACAGAACTGGTTATAAACAAGACGGGGTACGCCTATGAAAGTCAAATTAAAAGGCGCTGGAGTGAAATCGATATAGATAAAAGGCTCTTTTGGCTGAGAACAGCAAGAGATGTCATTATGAAGGTGATGAAGAATGAATAATCGTGGAAGCATTACGGTCTTTTCAATACTGGTTATGTTTGGCGTCATTGTTGCGTTTTCAATTTATATGAATACCTTGGCTCAAGGATTAACGGAAAATAATGGTCTTAGGGTGCTTGAAAATGCCAGCCGCAATATCCAGTCTGCATATGACCATGCCTTATATTTTGAATATGGTCTGCTTGCATACGAGGAAGAATCATTAAAAAGTGAGTTTGATAAAAGCGTAGAGTCTGGTCTTTCCGGTCGGTCTGGTATGGGTATTTTACCCTTTCAGACTGTAACAAACTATAAAAAGGGATATGAAAAAAAAGCAGGATTTGACACAACTAGATCTTGTTAGAGACCAAATGCTTGCTCAAGCTTTGATGAATGTTCCTAAAGAGTTTTTAGAACATCAAGATGTTGTAAAAAGCATGTTTGAACGTGCCCATAATGCAAAAAATAAAATCAAAGACATTAACAAAATAACTGACAAGATTGAAAAACTGAAAAAATATAATAAGAAACTCGGCAAAGTGTTTGAACCGAGCAAAAAAAAGTTGAAGACTGGATGACCGTTTATTTATCATCCAAAGGAAAAGTCAGGGTCAGTACAAGTCAACTAAGAAATGTACAAAAAGATATTGAAAAGTCTATTGCGAACAGTCTTGATGATTTCAGAGAAATTTCTGATCTTATCAAAGTGGAGAAAGATAATCTAGAAGAAGAAAAAACAGCTTATCCAGATCAGTTTAGAGAAGAAATTGAGCAGCAACTCGATGATTTTCTAGTCGGCAACAATGCTGTGGCACTTGGAGAAATTGATATTGAAGGTATCTATGTAGAAAAAAATTATGTGAATATGGTTCGAAGTCATTTTCAGTCTCAAACAAATGATCAGACCCTCGTGAATGATTTGATGGAGAGGTATGGGTACGGACTGGCTGCAATGAAGCAAACTCTTAGTGATATAGAAGATTTTGAAGAGGATCTTAAAGCAAGATATATTGATGACCTAGAAAGAATAAGGTCACTAAGAGAGGATGGTTCAGAAGACGATCGCAAAGAAGCCAAAGCCTTAAGGAAAGATGTAATGAAAGAAATGCGCGAGGATGCAAAAGACTTTCTAGAAGATATAGATGTAAACATCTCATTTCCGGATGATGAAAAATGTAATGACAGGGATTTAGAAAACTATGTTGAGGACACAAGATCTAATGAACTACAAGGTGAAAAAGAAGCTGAAGATAATATGACCAAGGAGGATAAGGCAGAAAACTTATCAGAAAATGAGTTGACCACTCAGCAAATGGAGGAACTCCCATCAAGGCAACTAAAAGATAATCCTTATACTTACAAGGCCCTTAGTCAACCAATGATTGTGGAATATATTATGGGAACCTTTAGACACCGATTAACAGGCACCCACGAAGATCCCTGGGATTTTTATGAGAAAGCAGACAGACCCACATATTTCAGAGATGGGGAGATTGAGTACATACTCCATGGCTCAGCTAAGGAAAAGACAAATAGACATTGGGTGGCAGGCGAAATTTTCTTGATCAGAGAGGGTTTTAACATTGTCCATGTCTATACATGCAAAGAAAAAATTGCCCTTGCTAAACAGTTTTCAACAGTTGTGGCGCATCCTGTATGGACAAAACCCCTTTACTATCATGGACTTCTAGTGGGGTGGGCCAGCCTAGAGAGCGCTCTTGACGTCCAGTCGATTTTAAAAGGAGAAAAAGTAGCTGTACTTAAACTCAGTGATAAGGACTGGAAAACAAGTATAAGGGGGGCGAAAAATTCAGGCGGTAATAATTCAAGTTCAAAAACGGTGACAAATGGTTCTACTGGCCAATCTAATAGTGGATCGGCCAAGGGCAAAGGCACTGGTAAGAAGTCATTTAAAGAAAAGGGGCAGGCTTACATTAAGAACATGAACATGAATGAACAAGGGTATGATTTCTACTTGAGATTTTTACTGAACTTGAAAACATTTGATCAAAAGAAACATGTGTTAAGAGCCCTTGACCTGATCGTTGTGAATAAGAGTTCAGAGAACGCAAAGGTGGACGACTTGATCTCCCTAGAGGATTACTGGACAGGCCACCTACTTAAATTGACTTGGCCAGAGGGAGGGGTAGAGTATGAAGCGGAGTACGATTAAATCAACCCTTAGAAAAAATAGAGGCTCCTTGTCAGTGGAAGCTATTATAACCACAACAAGCCTCCTTCTCCTTCTCTTTACCATGTCAATTTTTCTTCGGCTTCACTATGTTTACGACTCTGTAGACCACAGTATATACAACGCCAGCAAACATGTTTCAGTCAATGAAGGCTTTGTTCTGCTGGCAGGGTCAAACGGGGCGGGGGAAATGAATGCCCGCCCCATCTTAGTCAAGGCCATGATAAAAAACGAAATCGCTAAAAATAACTTTGTTTCAAGATGGGAGGAAAAGGCTCTTAAATCATTACAAGTCAGTGAAGAGGCTGATTTTGATGTGGCGGCAGGGGCAGGGACTTACAAAATCACCTACGACTATCCCCTTCCAGCAGGTCTTGATTGCCTTCAATTAACACATCAAATTCGTATTCGAAGCATATGGAGCAAAGGACAAGTAGAGGCGGGACTGGCGTCAGGCAAAGAGGATGTGGTGAAAGCCTATACCTCTGAGCACGGACGAAATCATAAAATATATCATATATATGCAGACTGCTGGACTTTAAAAAGCAGTTGGAAGTCACCAGGTTCTGTGGAAACCCAAGATGAAGCCAGTCTTTCGGGGTATAGGCTTTGTAAGATATGCGCCAAAAAGAATGAAGCTGACGCTGAAAAAGAATAGTGTCCCCCTATAGGTGTTATAAGGGCAAAATTAAAACTTTGAAGCAAGCATAAAGTTAACAATATGACATATTTCACGTCATGTATTCGGATATTCAGAAATTTTCGATATAATATAGTCCATAAGATGACATTTTATGACCAAGTGTTTTACATATTTCAAAAAAGAGAAAACCAGGAGGAATACTTATGGATTCAAGATTAAAACAGTTGGCTGAGAATTTGGTGAGCTATTCAATCAAGCTTGAAAAGGGCGAAAATGTCCTGATAACTGCGTTGGAGATACACCGAAGCCTCTTGTTAAAGCCATTGTAAAAGAAGTTCACAGAGTTGGAGCCAATCCTTTTGTAGATATAGTTGATCCAAGCATTGAAAGGGCTGTCACCATGGAAGCCTCGATGGAACAATTGGCCTAAGACGGGAAAGAGATTTAGAATTCATGAAGAAGATGGATGCCTACATTGGTATCAGAGGGTCAAATAATGTTACAGAAATGGCCGATGTGCCTGGGGATAAAATGCAGGCTTACATGAGTCAATTTGCTTCACCGGTGACTGACCAACGTGTGGACCACACAAAATGGGTCGTTCTTCGCTATCCCAACAATGCGATGGCACAACTTGCAAATACAAGTCTGGAATCATTTGAAGACTTTTACTTCCAAGTGTGCAATCTAGATTATAAAAAAATGTCAAAGGCCATGGATGGCCTTGTGGAACTTATGAATAAAACCGACAAGGTTCATATAAAAGGACAAGGAACGGACTTGACATTCTCGATCAAGGGACTTGACGGTATAAAGTGCGATGGCGAGCTGAACATTCCAGATGGCGAAGTCTTCACAGCGCCTGTTAAGGACTCTGTCAACGGGAGTTTATCTTATAACACGCCTGCTGTTTATCAGGGCTTCACATATGAAAATATTGTGCTGGAGTTTGAAAATGGTAAAATTGTAAAAGCCACTGCCAATGACACAGACCGTATTAACAAAGTTTTTGACACAGACGAAGGGGCGCGTTACATTGGCGAGTTCGCAATCGGAGTGAACCCATATATACTAAAGCCGATGAAAGACACCCTCTTTGACGAGAAGATAATGGGAAGCTTCCACTTCACACCCGGGGCAGCATATGAAGAGACAAACAACGGAAATGACTCAAGCGTTCACTGGGATCTGGTATGCATACAAACCCCAGAATATGGTGGCGGAGAAATCTATTTTGATGACGTGCTCATTCGAAAAGACGGCCTCTTTGTTATCCCAGAACTAGAAGCCCTCAATCCTGAAAATCTAAAATAAGAGGTAAATGATCCAGCCTTGTGATGATTGACTGTCGTTGCAAGGCTTTTTACATTGCACAAGTGCAGGAGTGTATTCAAAATTTTACAATTGTTTGAATAGGGTGTGTTAAAATAAAGAGACAATCCAGGAAGGTCTCAAGACAGGTTTGGGGAGAATTGTATGTCAAGTTTAAGAGAAATGTTTTTTATTTTTTTGAGAATAGGTGCGCTCACCCTTGGGGGTGGCTATGTCATGATTCCGATTATGGAAGATGAAATTGTCCATAAGAGAAAGTGGATAGACGAAAAAGAGTTTATTGATATTCTTGCTGTGGCACAATCCTTCCCAGGAGCCATTGCTATTAACACATCTATTTATGTTGGATACAAGATAAGAAAGCATGTCGGTGCACTTGTGGCTTGCTTGGGCCTTATTTTGCCCCCTTTATTCATCATTTCAGGTGCGGCGGCCCTTATATTAAAGTATGGAGAAAACACTGTCACGCAAAAGTTATTCATGGGAATAAGACCTGCGGTTGCTGGTCTTATAGCTGCGGCAGTGATTAGACTGTCAAAGAGTCTTGAGCGAAACAAATTCAATGGTCTAATGGCTGTGGCCTCATTTGTCATTGTGGCCATACTAGGATTTCATCCAATTGCGGTTATTACTGGATCTGCCTGTATAGGCTATGCCCTTATGCGCTGGATAAAGGGGGAAGAATAATGGTCCTTCTACTTCAAATTTTTATGACGTTTCTAAAAATTGGTGCATTTAGCTTTGGGGGTGGCTATGCGGTCCTTGCTTTTATAGAAAAAGAAATTGTTCTTAGCAAGGGGTGGCTGAGTCCTCAGGAATTTATAGATGTTGTGGCCATTTCTCAAATCACACCGGGCCCCATTGCTGTGAATTCATCAACCTTTGCTGGTTTTAAGGTGGCTGGCATACCAGGGGCTATCGCAGGCACCTTAGGTGTTACGTTGGTGTCTTATATTCTAATTGTTACAGCGGCCTCGAAACTTGAAAATATGAAAGACAGTTCAGCTATTCAGTGGATATTTTCAGGCTTAAGACCAGCTGTGATCGGGCTAATCGCATCGGCGGCTTACTCTATAGCCAAGTCGGCCGTGGTCGATCTTAAAGGGGCGGGTATAGCCATATTTGCCTTTGTGGCCATTATCAAAATGAAATGGCATCCCATTATAGTTATTGGCTTATCAGGGGCACTGGGACTGCTGCTTTACTGATCTAGGGCACACCCGCTGCATAGGGAACACAACTAGAAACACAACTAGAAACACAACTAGAAACACAACTAGAAACACAACTAGAAACACAACTAGAAACACAACTAGGAATACAACTAGGAATACAACTAGGAATACAACTAGGAATACAGAATAAAAAGAAATTGGAATAAAAATCAAAAGGAGGCGGGGACAATAAAAAAGTTTATCGTACCAGTGCTGATCGTCATAATCATTGCCCTCAGCGCATCAACCTGGCATTTTTACAAGCTCTATGAGGAAAGTCAAACCTATTTGGTCAAGGACTATTATAAGGACTTAAAGATTGTAGGGGCCAATAGAATCAAAGACGAAATATTCTTAAAGGCCAATAAAAAATGGTGGATCAAGGCTGATGCAGCCATGAAATACATCGATAGAGATATGTACTATTCTGGAAGTGGCAAGCGGGTTTATATGCCAATTGAGTCACTGGATTTAAAACTGGAAAATCGAGAACTCACCAGCTACCTTATTGGCAACCTTGATAAGATTAATATGCCAGTACGGGTGATTGACGGTATAAAGTATCTTGAAATTGAACAACTTGAAAATATTTATCCTGTACGACATGCCTATTACGCTGAGAGAGGGGTCCATGTCCTAGTCAACAATGAAATGGGTCTTAAAACAGGTATAACCTCAGAATCGGTCCGTATAATGGAAGACCAAAATGCAGAGGGTCTCGAAGTGGGCAAACTGAAAAGGGAGAACTGGTCAATATCCTTAGAACAGAGGATTCGCATATGCTTATCCTTTCCCAGGAGGGGGCATTTGGCTATATACCATCAGCCAGTGTTCCAAACCCTGAAAAGGTGGAGATAAACAACCAACCTGTTCGTGAGTCACAAGAAAAGGTCATGTTGGAGCGAACGCGTTTGGTCTGGGAGCAAATTCACGACTACAAATATTATGACAGTCTTATGAAGTATGGTCCTGATGAAGGTCTTGACGTTTTATCTCCGACTTGGTTTAGTTTGAATGTAGACGGAATTGTTTTGAACATTGCTGACCAGGCTTATGTGGATGCAGCCCATGAAAAAGGCCTTCAAGTGTGGGCTTTGTTTAGCAACAGCTTTGACCCTGACTGGACCCATGAAATGCTATCAAGCGATAAACTAAGGTCAAAGGTCATCGCTCAAATCATAGCCTATACAGCCATATATGACCTAGATGGCATAAACATTGACTTTGAGAATGTTTATATGAAAGACAAGGCGAATTTTTCAAGTTTTGTGGCTGAACTTTCTCAAATGCTCCACCAGCAGGGCCAAGTGGTGAGTATAGATGTGACTGTTCCCTGGGGCAGTGAAAGATACTCCCTCTTTGCTGATCGTGTGGCCCTGGCGAGTTCTGTGGATTATGTTATGCTCATGGCTTATGATGAACACTGGGCATCCATTCAAAGTCCAGGGTCGGTGGCTTCAAGAGATTGGGTGGAAAGGGCATTGAAAAATCCCTAGACCTGATACCACGAGAAAAACTAATTTTGGGAGTGCCCTTCTATTCCCGGGTATGGAGTCAAATAGGAAGTGGTAAAGTTTCATCTAAAGCCGTTGGCTTTAATGGTCAGAAAGTCTGGCTTGAAAAGACCGGAGCTCAAGTTAAGTATGATCCTGAAACGGGACAAAACTATGCTGAAGCTGTGGTCGATGGTGTTAAGCAAAAAATATGGCTGGAAGACCATGTGTCATTAAAAATGCGTCTTGATATGGCTAAGAAATACAATTTACCAGGCATAGCTGGTTGGAGTTTACTCTTTACAACTCAAGACGTGTGGGAGCAAATATCTGAGGAGTACCCTGCAAAAGGAGAAAACCAATGACCTTCTATAAGAAATTAAGCAAGTATTATGATATTGTTTTTAAAACAGGTCAGGCTCAACTCGACCTGATACAGTCCCATGTTCAAGCGGGTGGTCGAATACTTGACATAGGCAGTGGAACAGGCACCTACGCCATTCCTCTTGCACAACTTGGTTACGATGTTGTTGCCCTTGACTATGATCAGAGCATGATCGACAGATTAAGAGACAAGGCCCAGGCGCTTGAGCTGCACATTGATAGTTTTGCCAGGGATATGATGGGGCTGGACGACCTGATTGAAGATGAGTATGATGGTGTTCTTTGCATCGGCAATACACTGCCTCATTTAAAAGATATGGATGAAGTGAAAGCATTTCTGAAAATAGTCATAAAAAAAAATGTCCCATGAAAGTGCGTTTGTTGTCCAAACTGTGAATTATGATAGGGTCTACAAGCACAATGTGACCAAACTGCCCCTTATTGAGCGCCCCGAAAACGGTGTGGTTTTTGACAGATCTTATGAAATGCTTGATGAAGGCCGTATAAAGTTCTTGGGAAAACTGCAAATACCAGATGGCACAGTGTCTGAGTCGTCGACAACCCTGCTCGGTATACGACTGAACATGTTAAAAAGAAGCCCTTATAGAAGCTGGCTTTGAAAATGTAAAAGCTTATGGCAGTTTTAAAAAGGACCCTTGGTCTGATGATAGTTATGCCACGGTGGTGGTTGCCAAGAAGTCATAAAGATTGTATGTGTCAATAAAATGTGGCTCTGTAAAGAACAATATTTAAGATGAAGAGAATAAACCATAAAAAGGCTGATTGAAAGCACGCTGGCATACGGTGCTTTTTCAATCAGCCTTTTTGATAAAATAGAAATCAGTGTATTGAAATCATGTACTTTTGCTTCATTTAGAATAGAACGCGTGGTTTTAATTAACCAATTGACAGTATATCCCGTGCTTCATCAGGCGTGGCAATGCCACGGCCTGTGGCCTTGGCAATACGCACAACACGCTCTATTAGGGATTCGTTGGTTGCCAGTGTCTTTCCCTCGTAGAAAATCACATCCTCAAGGCCTGTACGTACGTGTCCGCCCATGGCAATGGCCATTGTGACCATTTGCACCTGAGACCGTCCTATGCCTGATATAGTCCAAGTTGAGCCTTCTGGAAGGTTATCAACCAAGTACATTAGGTTTTTAGGGGTGCCTGGCAAAGAGCCGGGCACATTCATAACCAGATTAAAGTGTAGAGGGCCTTTTAAGATGCCCTTTTTCTTTAAGTAGACGGCATTATGAAGCATGGCTCCATCAAAGACTTCAATTTCTGGCTTGATGCCAAAATCATTCATTTTCTGTGCCAAGTCATGAATAAGCTCTGGGCTGTTGGCATTCACGCTTGTTGGAAAGTTTGAAGATCCAGTGGATAAACTGGCCATTTCAACATTTAAATCAAGCATCTGTCCACGCCAGTCTGCTGAACTTGCAGAACCACCTCTAGCGCCAGTGGATACTTGTCTGATTATATTAACATTCGTCTCGTCCAGACGATCGAGAACTGCCTTGAACAGTGACCGGTCGCTTGTCGGTTTCAAGTTCTCGTCTCGAACGTGGATATGTGCGATAGAAGCGCCTAGATTGGCGCAGTTCTGGATGTTTGCACGATTTCCTCTGACGTTAGGGGACATGCGGTGTCATTTCCTTTGTCGGAACATTTCCCGTTGGCGCTACCGTTATGATCAGCTTGTTCATGGTACATTCTCCTTCCGCTTCTGAGGGTATCCATTACTTTTTCAATGCCAAGTGTGAGTCTTTCAACAATTAAATCCACTTCATGTCTTGTAATATTTAGAGGCGGTGCAAGAAGAATATGATCGCCCTTATATCCAATGAAGCAGCCCCCACCCGGATAAACGACTAGGCCCTCTTCTAGACAAGCTTCCATAATTAGCCCCTGTAAACGTTCGTCATTTTCGAATGGTTTTTTTGTTTTTTGGTCTGAAACAAACTCAATCCCAATCATAAGACCGAGACCTCGAATATCACCTACGATAGGGTATTCATAAAGTGGTTGTAGCTTTTGCATCAAGTATTTTCCCTGATTTTCAGCATTTTTGACCCAGTCCTCCCGTTCAATGATAGACAGAACCTTATCGGCCACAGCGCAGGAAAGGGGATTGCCGGCGTAAGTATGCCCGTGGACAAAATGACCACTGCCGTTTACCATTATTGTGTCAAAGATCTCATCATTGGCAATGGTTGCCCCAATTGGAGTGTAGCCACTACTCATACCTTTGGCCACGGTCAGGATGTCTGGTGTGATGCCAAAGTGGTCAACTGCAAAATTTTTGCCTGTGCGACCAAAACCAGACATAACTTCATCTAAGATGAGCAAAATATCATATTTGGTACAGATTTCTCGAACCATTTTAAAATAAATTGAGTCAGGGTACACGCCTGGTGCCGCAGAACCTATAATCGGCTCTGAAATAAAGGCAGCCACATTTTCAGGCCCTTGACGGAGGATCTCCTCTTCAAGAGCTTCAGCAGCGAGTACACTTGTATCGTGTAAGGTAACAGCATGCCATGGATTCCTATAGTGATAAAACTGAGGAATTTTCGGGAAGTTTATAAGGATGGGGTCATACATTTTACGACGACCTGTTATACCTGTCATGGACAGAGCGCCTAGGGTGTTGCCATGAAAAGAATTCCATTTGGAAATAATTTTCCATTTAGAGGACCCCTTGCCATCACGTTCGACGAAATATTGTCGAGCCATCTTTATGGCAGCTTCTGTGGCTTCAGAACCGCCAGAAACAAAGTAAACATGGTTAGACCTTCAGGTGCCCATTTGACAACGCGGGCAGCCAATCTTTCGATAGGGTCCACTGTCCATCTTGAAAGATGGGTGTATGCAATTGTTTTCATTTGCTCTGCTGCAAAGTCAGCAACCTCTTCATTGCCGTGTCCGATGTTTGCTACTGCTGAACCGGAGCATCCATCAATATACGCCTTGCCGTCTTCATCGAAGAGGTAAATCCCCTTTCCGTGTGAAACTTTTGGATAGTACCAATTCTGGTTTCTATAAAACACGTTATTTTGGGGTGCATTCGTGCCGTTCATGGTTTCGCCTCCTACGGGTGCTTTTGCAGAAAATGATACGTTATGTGTTATATACCCAATCAATATAAAAATAAGGATTAATCCCAAGACAAGTCTGATTCAAGTCATATGGGAATGACAATAAAAAAAATCCAGTACAAAAAAAGCTTGCGCGATTTTTGTACTGGATTTTATCTGCTAGGTCAAGATGGGCTACATCATTACCGCAAATAAAGCAGTTGTTTGCATGCTGTTACGACTTATTCATTTTCTCGCTTCGCCACTGATGATAACGCTCTATGGACTGCTTGACAGCAACGCATATAGCCTTTTGTGAATGGCCATGGTATCTAAAGCTAATGGCATCGATTAGATCCTGAACAGAGTCTTCATGAAGGTTGAATCCAACAATGATATCTTTCAGGAACATCTTTGCCTCATCCGTTATAAGGGTGCATGACATATCTGTGACACGACCTGTTTTATAATTGATGACGAGCCCGACGCCGACCACTTCCATGAGTTGACCAGCGGCCATATTGCTTGGTAGCTTAGCGTATGAAATGAAGTAAACCGTTTCACTATCATAGTGTTTCATGGGATCACTCACTCCATTTCTACCACAGATTATACACGAAAGATACTTATTTTCAATAATATTTTGCAAATTTGTGTTAAAATTTTAATGAGATTTTTAATTTGATTCTGGAGTGAGCGACTTGTAAAATAGGATTCAATAATTCTCGTCATACCATATGTCATACCATATATAGATGCTTAAGAATCAAAAATTCTATATATGGCATGATGAGGATGTGAAGCTGTAATTGTGCAAGCGCCTGGGATAAGCATTTCTCCTAGTTTTATAGGGCGTATATGAAAATATGTAATAAATTCGTGGTATCACATATTAAGGTTTCTTGTGCACAATATATAGATACTTCACAATTCGTTTTTCTATATATCGGGTTGAGATGGTGGATGACAAATGATTTAAAAAAAATTGATGTCGGGGGAAGCAAATGATCAAAAGAGATAGGGTGACGGAGGTTTTTTTTATAGCCGCGGCCACTGCATTGATGGGACAAGTTTATATTCATCCATTTAATTCTTCCTTTAGAATATCACTGGGTATTGTAGCTATGACACTTTTGATTTTGAAATTTGAAAAAGTGCCTATTGCCATAACCGGATTTATTTCAGGGGGAGCCATTTTTGGTTTTCGTGTTTTTCTTGACTATGTTTCAACTGCAGCAGACATCATTCCAATTATGAATAAGCACATACCTGCGGCCATATTTTATATGATTGTCGCTGTTATGTACTCGCAACTTAAGATTAGAAATTATGCAGATTATCCGGTCCAGCTCATATTCATGGTCAGCATTTCAGACATTATGGCCAATATAATGGAAGTTGTCATGCGCCAGGAATTTGATGGGACATCAGCAGACGTGGTCCTTCTGGCCTTTTTATAGCCGGGTTTGTTCGGGCATTTTTGATTCTTATTTTATATTCGGGGCTCAGGTTTTACAGTGTTCTCCTTTTAAGGGAGGAACAAAATGAGAAGTATAAAGAGTTTCTTCTTATGAGCGCCAAAATGAAAGCCGAAATTTTCTTTTTGAATAAATCCATGGGAGATATTGAGTCGGCTATGAACCGGAGCTACTCTATCTATTCAGAACTCAAAAATGATGAGGTTGAAATTGATCAAACCTATATAAGCCATCTTAAGGGACGGCTCCTAAACTTATCAAAAGATATTCATGAAATAAAAAAAGACTCTCAAAGGGTGATATCGGGGATGGAAAGTCTCCTGCCTGACCATAGAAATAAGGAACATATACTGATTGGTGAAGTGCTTGAAATCATACAGGAAAACACCAAGCGTTATGTCAAAGCCCTCAATAAGGACATAGAAATCGTTCTTGATATTGGGGATGACATGATTATAAATGACTATCATTCCCTTATAAGTGTCTTGAACAATCTGATTAATAATGCCATTGAATCCATTGAGAAAACAGGCTTTATTCATATATCACAAAGAAAAGAAGGGCCTAATTTGGTTTTTGAGATCACAGACAACGGGAGTGGAATAAAACCCAAGGACCTACAGGCCATTTTTTAAGCCTGGTTTTTCAACCAAGTTTGATAAAAAAACGGGAAGAATGTCCACGGGAATAGGCTTGACCCATGTGAAAGAACTTGTTGAATCCTATTATAAGGGGCAATTGTATGTGGAATCAGAAACGGAGAAAGGAACAATGTTCAAAGTGTACATTCCTATAAAAAATATACAAACAAGCGATTTTCTTGCTTAAATACAAGATAAGGAGATACATCAAAATGGAGGTGGGGACCTAAGTGAAACCAAGAATTTATCTGGTCGATGACGATATAGGTGTGCGAACAATCTTATCCAACATCATTGAAGACAATGATTTGGGCATACTCGTAGGGGAAGCGGAAGATGGGGAGCAAGCCCTAGGTGATATTTCAAAGCTCAAACCAGACCTTGTTTATGTGGACTTGCTCTTGCCAAGTATGGATGGAATTGAGATTATAAGCCGTGTTCGGAAGCATGATCGTGACATGCAGTTTATCATGATTTCAGAAGTCACATCGCAGGATATGATCAGTGAGGCCTATAAGTCAGGGATTGAGTTCTACATTAACAAGCCCATCAATGTTGTTGAGGTTGTGACCATCACGCAAAAGGCCATCGAAAATCAGCGTATCCGTAGAACCTTGAGTCAAATCAATCAAACGCTTAATGCTGCGGCAGGCCTAACAGCATCTGCCCACGTAGAAAAACAGGTTATTGTCAACGAAACACCAAGGACTGTGGCTCAGAAGCTCTTCACTGAAATCGGGATAATGAATGAAGCCGGGGCTTCGGATCTTCTTCATATGGTTGACATGATTATTGAAGATATGGCTTTTAGCAAGAGCAGGCAGATGGCTATAAACATGTCCAAGCTATATGAAAAGCTAAGTGAACATTACAAAGAAGAAGGTGTTACCAAGTCGGTTTCTAAAAAAGCCATTGAACAGCGTGTGAGACGATCAATTCACACAGGTCTTCAAAATATAGCCAACTTAGGCATAGAGGATTTTGGAAACTTGAAATTTGAAAAGTATTCCAACAGTTTATATGACTTCAAAGATGTTAAGGCTGAAATGGACTTTATCAGAGGGCGGTCTAAATACCATGGCAAGGTAAGTGCCAAAGGATTCCTTGAAGGCGTTATAAACATTATTCAAAAATAGCAAGGGAAGATATTATGAAAAAGATACGCTCTCCAGATTTTTATTGCACTGATTCTTGGAGGCATATGTGGTATTGTGGTTTATTCAGTTCGCATACCACTGCCTGTTTTGGATGTGCTTCACAAAATATCTGGCACTGGAATAACTGTGTTCAATTCAATGATAAAAATACTGATTTACCCCCTGGGCTGTTTTGCGTTTATTGATGCTTTTCGCCTCATGTGGAGCATGATACGTGGACATTATAGCGGGGGGGATTCAGTGCGCACCTATATAGTCACAACCATATTGGCGGTTTTGCTGGCTATATTCATAGGGTCCTTGCTGTATGATAGATTGGGTGGTTTCATGGACTTCAGTCCCTGGTTGGAGGCTAGAGAAAATGTCATTATGTCCAGCCGATTGGTGGAGACCTTAACGAGACTGCCCCTAGAAATTGTATGTGCCCTTTCTGCGCTTCTCGGGGTTGTCCTAGCTGAAATCGACAAAGGGAGAGGAGAAATTCGACCACCGGATAAAGATGGATTTAAAACGATGTACAAGCGTTTTATTCAGATTATTTATAAGCTTTATACGGTCTTGCCCCTAATGATTTTTCTTGGTTTCTTTTGAGCTAACAGCAAGAACGGGGACTGCTGTGTTTCGTTTTGTCCTCTACTATGTTATATCGGTCTTTGTCCTTGTGGCCCTTCATGTTCTTCTTGTCTATAGTGGGACCATTAAGTTGAAGCTAAAATTATCCCCCTTAAAGTTCTTTGAAAAAAGTGTCTCCCTAGTGCGTGTGGCAGGGTGGACCATAAACAGCCAAGAAACGGAACCCATTACCATTCGAACCGCTACTATAAAATTAGGCGTGCCGGAGAAAATAGCTGAAAATGTTGTTCTGGGTGGAACGACTCTCAATATGGATGGGACCGCTATTATGCAGGCCGTGGCCATACTTCTTACAGCCAATGTGTACGGCATTGTCTTTGATTCTTCAAGCCTATGGACCCTGGTTCTCATGGTTGTTATAACAGCAATGGTCACAACCGCAGGGACCTTGACGGGGATGTTTACCCTAGGCATAATATTTCATGTTTTTGGAGTGCCAGTTGAACTGTTGGCAATAATTATTTCTATAAGCCATGTGGTCAGTGTTGCGGTGACACCTGTCAATATTCTTGGTGATTTGGTCGCCGCTATGGTCGTGGCTTCAGATTTAGGAAAATTAGACAGAGATGTTTTTAATAAGTAGTCATAATGCAAGAATTTCAATTGTTCTTGCATTATGACTTTTTATTGGGCTGGAATGTATAAGTTTGGAAAAAGCGAAAATGTGCGGAAATTACCATAAAAAAAGAGCGAAAACAGTTAGAATACGCCTTTAACTGCGTATAAGTATAATGAAAAATATTAATTGATTAATAAAGTTCGTCTTTGAGTGCGGATTGTATCTACAAAAAAACATAATAAAAGTATTGTAAAATGCATGAAAGTGATCTATAATATTCATATAGACAAGATTGTATACGATTATTCAAAAATGGAGGTATGGCAATGGACAAGAACGTTCAAAACAACTACGTTAAGGTTGGCGTCTGTAAGAGATGTGAAGAAGAGAAAAAAGTTAATCGCTTTGGACTTTGCAAAACTTGTAATTCAGAAGTAGATCGCGAATATGCAATGCTATACGGTTTTAAAACAATGGAATACTAAGTCGGACCAAAGGATGAAAACCAATGGAAAGCCATCAAACGTGAAACGACGTTGCCGTGTAAAGGTAGCGTCGTTTTTGTATGCAGTCATAAAGAAGCGTGGAGAATCTGGTTAAAAACTAAAATTATACAAAAGATTTGACCCAGTGACTTGTTACAGGGTAAAAGTAAGATTATAATGTGAATGGATAATACATATACGACAGAGAGAGTTCCAGTGTGAAAGGACTATTATTATGAACGTTATAAAAGAAACCACAGGTATCCAGTTAGATGGATTCGATATAGAACGTATAATTATAACAAACAAGAACAATATAAAATTAAGTGTTTTGTCGGTAGGCTGCGCCATTGAAGGTTTTTATGTGCCCGACAAAAATGGACAAATTGAAAATATAGTCCTTTCTTATGACGATGTGAAGACCTATCTTGAAAACCCTGACTATTTCGGCAGTATTGTTGGTAGAACAGCAGGGCGAATTTCAAAAGGGCGCTTCAAGCTAGAAGGTCAGACTTATGAACTTGACAAAAATGATCAGGACTATAATTTACATTCAGGCAGAGCTGGCTTGCAAAAGAAAAACTGGAAAGCCGAAATTGTTGAAGAAGGCAGTGCGGGAGGCGTGGTCTTCACCCATGAAAGTCCTGATGGCGACGGTGGATTTCCGGGGAATGTAAAGCTTTGTGTGAAATATATTCTTGATGAGGACAACACACTTCATATGACATATGAAGGAGTAACAGATGCCCCAACAATTTTAAATATGACAAACCACACTTACTTTAACTTAAGTGGAGATGTAAATAGACAGGTTTTTAATCATAGATTGTGGATCAATTCAGAGCAGTTCGCACCGATTCAAGAAAATGGTTGTCCTGTAGGTCTCCTAGCAGGTGTTGATGGAACGGCCTTTGATTTCAGAGAGGAAAAGACCATAGGTCAGGACATTGGAGCCAATGAAACGCAGATAATGCGTGGCGGTGGATTTGACCATCCGTTTTTACTTGAAAAGAGTGACACCCCTCAAGTCAAATTGAGTCATCCTGAGACAGGCAGACAGCTGCTGGTATGGACAGACCAAGACGCTGTTGTTGTCTACACGGCCAATCATTTAGACCATAAGGCCATTTGCCTTGAAACACAAAACTTGCCAGATCATGTGAATCGCAAAGGCTTTCCATTCCAAGCGGTGACACCGGAAAAGCCATACAAGGCCCAGACAAAAAATTCATGTAGGCCACGTATAACAAGCAGGGCCTTTAAAATAGTGATAATAATAAAGACTTCACAAACCTTTTGATAAGGATGTGAAGTCTTTTTATAATATACATTATATTTTTGTGGATGAAAGTAAGTACAAAACTCCACTTCCTAAATTTGATATTTTTTGAGTTCTGATTTTAGGTTAATGGACAGCTTCTCAAGTTCAACAATATAATCTGCAAAATCTTGAAGCTGGTGAGTGAACTGTTGTACATTGGCGCTCATTTCCTGGCTTGATGCGGAGTTCTCTTGTGCAATGGCAGCCAGTGTATGCATGTTCTCAAAAACTTCACTAACTTTTTTGGTTTCAGATTGAAGTCTTAGAGACAGTTCAACAATACCTTCAGCAACATCTGAAATCTGGTTGGTTGCAGAACGATTGTTTTCAGCCACTGTATGAAGTTTCTTATTGCCATCTTCAAGGGCCACAAATTGGTCAGCCACTTCTGTAACCATATGATTAACTTCTTCAGTAAATAGGTTGAGGTTAGAATTGATCGTGTTCACAGCGTCTTTTGAATCTTCAGCAAGCTTACGAACTTCCTCAGCTACAACGGCGAAACCACGTCCATGTTCACCTGCACGAGCAGCCTCAATAGAAGCGTTTAGAGCAAGCAGATTGGTTTGTTCAGCGATCGATTCAACTGTAGAAACAATATCAATAATATCTTGAACCTTTGTTGAAAGGTCTTGACCCAAGTCATTAACCCCTGCAAACTTTTCACGAATATCATTTAGGTTAGAAGAAACATCCTGAAGCTCTTTGAATGAAGTTTCAATGTTAGAAACAGCAGCTTCTAGGCTGTCTTTTCTCTCAATTTCCTCTTCAGTTAAGGCATTAAGTGTTTCGATATTACCACTTAGTATATTCACTGAACTTTCAGTTTCAGTGGCTTGGTGAGTGGCGCCTTCAGCAACTTCCTGAACATTGGTTGAAATAATATCTGCCACTTCAGTCATGTTATCAGCGACATCCTTAAATTTTTGATTGAAGTTATGAATGTCATCAACCCCACCTTTGAAGAGGATAAAGTCTTCACGAAGGGCTTCTTTTACACTGCCGATTTCTTTAAATATATCTTCGTAATTGTCACCAGTGCTTAAAACAGTATCATTATCAAACTTGAGATTTTTCATATCTTCAAGTTCTTCAAGTGTCGCATGTGTTGGCGACCAAACAATTCGAGCGGTTGTAATGCCGACAACCAGTGTAATAAGACCGCCAATGCCACCAACAATCCAGTCACCTGTTCCTAGTCCAGTAACAAGCGTTGTAGCAATTGCTGGCAGGAAGGCAATCTTAGCCGGTGCATATTTTAAGAATCCAAGTGATAAGAGCTTGGTCATTTTATAAGATTTATAGACCTTGGTGCCTTTTTCCACTTTAATTTTTATAACCATCTGGTGGGTGCCATCAGACAACTGAGACCGGTCCAGTATTTCAGTCTCCATTTTTTCGTTGAAGTATTCAGCAGCCCCTTCAAGAAGCCCCTGGAAGTATTCAAAGAGCCCTCGCTTTGATTGATAAGTGATTGTAAATGTCGTATTATCAATCTCCGTTGGAATGAGTCTAGGTGGTTTTGCACCTTTAATCATTTTAGTAAGCTGAGCATGGACGCTGTCCATCATAGTTAAGAAAGCCTTTAGGCTTGATCTTTCAAAAAATGAAGGAAACCACTTGCTAAAACTAATAATATTATGGCGTCCTAGTGTTCTCCATACTTGTTCTGTAGAAATGCCAACTTTGGATCCAACGTGGCCCATAACACCAAAAATAACATCGTCTTGGATATCATCAAGAGGAGAAATTATTTTGCTTGCCGACCAACCGATGGATTCCATTGCTTCCACTTTTACATTATTTCCCCATACATTTTCGATGGTATTTAACCAAACCGATACTACGGAACCTTTCATATAAACCCTCCTCGGAAATTACACTCTATTAGTGCAATTATAACAGATTTTCATTATATATGGATGATATATAGATGAATAATTAAAAAATGTTGAGATTGTGGGGAACTTTCCTTATACTTATTCCCATTGTTATAAAAAGAAACCAAAATAAGGTGGAATAAAAAAACACCATATGAAATAAATTCACATGGTGTTCTATAAAAAATATTTGGAGGGTTGATGCTATTTGTTTGACATATACTGATCGTATTCAGTTTTTATAGATTCAATAACATTGTGAACAGTAGACATTTCAGTCAGTTTTATAGCGTTTTGTCCTGCGAAAACCAGACCGTTTTCTGTGTCGCCCTCAACAGAAGCCACAAGGGCGTCGGTAATGCAGTAAGGGGTTGTTGCAGGGTTACAGCCCTTAAGACAGGTATAACATCTGGTAACTTTGTGTGCCCCTTCTTTGGCCAGTTCTGTAAATCGGTTTCGAATGGCGCGACCAGGGAGACCGACTGGACTGACTATAATTTCGATATCTTCCTCATTGGCATCTATATAAGCCTGCTTGAAGTTTTCATGTGCATCACATTCTTCTGTGGCTACAAAACGTGTTGACATTTGAACCCCTGATGCACCGGCTTCCATCATTTCAGCCATATCTGCACCTGTATAAACACCACCGGCTGCAATAACAGCCACCTTACGACCATACTTTTCTTCATAAGGTTTTAGAGCCTCAACCACTTCAATAACAAGATCCTTTAAGTTTGGCCATTTATCAGCTTTTAGGTCATCAGGCGAGAAGCCTAAGTGGCCTCCTGCAAGGGGACCTTCAACAATGACAGCATCAGGTAGAAAATCATACTTTCTATCCCAAATCTTTGCGATGGTTGCTGCCGCTTTACCAGAAGATACAATTGGGGCAATTTTTGTCTTAGACCCTTTTACAAGATCAGGCAGGGTTTTAGGCAGACCTGCTCCAGAAATAATAAGGTCAGCTTTTTCTTTAACAGCTGTCATAACAAGTTCGGTATAATTTTTTGAAGCAGCTAGGAAATTAACCCCAATAAAGCCACCTGGAGCCAGTTCTCGAGCTTTTCTAAGTTCTTTGATAAGGCCCTGAACGTTGGCAGCAGCATTATCTGTTCTAAAGTTTTCTTCTTTGTAACCTGGTTGAGCACCAGAAATAATTCCGATCCCCCCTCATTAGCAACCGCAGCAGCTAACTTGGACATGGAAACGCCAATACCCATACCGCCTTGAATAATTGGCAGTTTAACGTTCATGTCCCTAATTTTAAGTGTTGGAAACATACTTTATACACTCCTGACTGAGTCCCACTGTTCATATCACAACAGTCTAATTATAAAACTGCTATTTTTAGCATCTTGCAAGTGTCTGACACCCGCAAGTGTCTAATCTACATCCCTAGACTACTATGTAATATTGTATATCAAAGTAGAACTACAAGTCAACACTAGATATTAATACCAGATACTAAAAATATTTGGATAAAGTTTGAAAATAATTTGCAATTTACCCCCTCTATGATAAAATGACCATGAACCTGATAAGGTCAGGTTGGATGGTATCCTTGGGGAGCCATACCATGTGCCTAGTATTACAGACAATCCCATACGCTTGGACACTCACAGAGGTGTCAGATTCTGCTCGGAGCCTATGGACAGAGACAGACAAAGGATGATGTGAATCATCCAATTTCTGAATGCCTGCCTAGATGCAGGTTTTATTATTTACCCCAGAATATGATATTCAGGGCTATGGGAGGGATGAACTTGAAAATTGGCTTTATCGGCGCTGGCAAAGTTGGAAAGGCATTTGGAGCTTACCTCGTTAAGCATAAGCATGTATTATCCGGCTACTTTAGCCAGAGTATAGAATCAGCCAAAGAAGCTGCAAGCCTGACAAACAGCGGGTATTACAGCAGAATTGAAGATCTGGTTAAGACCTCGGATTTGATATTTATCACAACGCCGGACTCTGTTATAGAGACAGTGGCAAATCAAATTGCGAAGATTTATTCAGAAGAAAATTCGATAAGGAGCCTCGGGCTCTTAAATGGAAAAACATTTGTTCATATGAGTGGTGCACATTCCAGTGAATGTTTAAAGGTCCTTGAGATAAAAGGGGCTGATGTGGCATCGCTTCATCCAATTCAGTCAATTGCGGATGTTGAGACTGCCGTTAAGCAGCTTGAAACAAGTGTGTTTTCTATTGAAGGTACGCAGGGGGCCCAAAATTCCTTAATAGAATTATTAGAAAAAATGCAGAACACATATTTTACAATTAAAAGCGAGCAGAAAACCTTGTATCATATGGCGGCGTGTACGGTGTCCAACTATCTTGTGACACTTGTCGATGCAGGTCTATCCATGTATGAATCCATTGGAATTGATAGAGAAACGGGATACAAGGCGCTTTATCCACTTATACGTGGTACAGTTGAAAATCTTAAGCACATGGATACCAAGGAAGCCCTTACGGGACCCATCGCACGCGGTGATATTAACACGGTGAAAGCACATCTTAATGCTGTTCATGACAAGCAACTTGAAGACTTTTATAGATATCTTGGACAGGCCACTGTCAGGATTGCCAAACAGAAGTCACATGCAGACAGCAGTAAGTTAGGGAAACTGGAAGAGTTGTTAGATGATGAGGTGAAATCATGAACAAGGGCAAATTTACGGTATCTTCTTTTATTGCATTTAAAGAGAATGAGAAAAAAATATCCATGCTGACAGCATATGATTATTCAACAGCCAAGCTTTAGATGAAGCGGGTGTTGATACAATTCTAGTGGGTGACTCACTGGGCATGGTCATGCTGGGGTATGAAGACACATTAAGTGTAACAATGGAGGACATGCTCCATCATACAAAGGCGGTTGCACGTGGTGTGAACAAGGCTTTTGTTATTGGAGACATGCCATTTATGAGCTATCACATTTCTATAGAGGAATCCGTTCGAAATGCGGGTCGATTTATTAAAGAAGCAGGAGCAGACGCCATAAAACTAGAGGGTGGAGCGGATGTTATTGACAAGGTTCGTGCCATAGTGAAGGCTCAGATTCCAGTTGTAGGCCACCTTGGTTTAACACCACAATCTGTAAATATGTTTGGTGGTTTTAAGGTTCAGGGTAAAAGTGAAGCACAGGCCAAAAAGCTGATTGAAGAGGCTTTGCTTTTACAAGAAGCCGGTTGTTGTGCAATTGTCCTTGAGTGTGTGCCAGAAAAACTTGCTAAAATCGTAAGTGAAAAATTAACCATACCAACTATAGGGATTGGTGCAGGCAAGTACTGTGATGGTCAGGTTCTTGTTATACAGGATATGCTAGGCATGTACTCAGATTTCGTGCCTAAATTTGTGAAGAAATTTGCCGACGTGGGCTCTTCTATGAAAGAAGCCGTGGCTGAATATAAAAAAGAAGTGCAAGACATGACATTCCCAGAGGAAAAGCATACTTTTAAAATCAAGGATGAAGTCCTTGAGAAACTCTATTAATATTATCAGGAGGTCCTTATGGAGCTATATACAAGTGGGAGTGCGTTAAGAAATCTCCTTAAAAGCCTGAAAAGACAAGGTCGTTCAGTTGGCCTGGTCCCAACCATGGGTTTTTTGCATGAAGGCCATAAATCATTGATGGATAGGGCGAGGCGAGAGAATGATATTCTTGTGGCAAGTGTTTTTGTCAACCCAACACAATTTGGTCCTGAGGAAGATTTAGAAGCCTATCCAAGGGATATTGAAAGAGACAAGGACGTTATGGAATCAGCGGGTGTGGATTATGTATTCTATCCGACTGTTGAAGAAATGTATCCTCAGGGATTTAGCACATATGTTAATGTGGAAGGCTCACTTACATCACGTATGTGTGGTGCAAGCAGGGAGGGGCATTTCCGTGGCGTTGCTACAGTTTTATCCAAACTCTTTAATATTTGTGTGCCAGATAGAGCCTATTTTGGAATGAAAGACGCCCAACAGGTTTCGGTTGTTCAAAGAATGGTTGAAGACATGAACTTTGACTTAGATATCGTACCATGTCCTATTGTTCGTGAACCAGATGGACTGGCTCTAAGTTCGAGAAACACATATTTAGATGCCCAGCAAAGAAAGGATGCACTCATTCTTTCTAAGTCCTAGGTCGTGCACGTGAAATGATCGATGGAGGAGAGCGAGAAGTTGCTGCCATTTACGCTGAAATGAAAAGAATGATCAATACCATAGAGTATATGAAAATTGACTATATAGAAATTCTGGATGCAAAATCATTAGAACCTTTACAGACACTTGAAGGGGATGTGCTTATTGCCCTTGCTGTTTGGGTTGGAAAACCAAAATTACTAGATAATATCAGGTTGGAGGTTGAATAGATGTTGGTTAATATGTTTAAGGGTAAAATTCACAGAGCTGTTATTACAGAAGCCAATCTAAATTATGTAGGGTCAGTGACAATTGATAAAACACTTATGGATGCTGCTGGTATACTTCCAGGAGAACGGGTTCAAATTGTTGATAATAACAATGGATCAAGACTGGAACATACGTTATAGAAGGTGAAGCGGATAGCGGTGTTATTTGCCTCAATGGCGCGGCTGCAAGAATGGTACAGCCAGGAGATGTATGCATAATCATAGCTTATTGCTGGATTGACCAAGATAAGGCTCTGGATTTTGAACCCAAAGTGGTCTTCTGTGATGAAAATAACAGGATTGTTGAAATGGCTACATCCGAAACCCATGGTGATATAAAGTAAGTCATGCTTTTATAGAATAATTGGATAAAGATTTAAAGTTAAGGCGAATCGTTGATCTCAGTATAGAGACCATAGGTTCGCCTTTGTATTTATATTAAATAGTGGTTGTATTATTTGAGATTAGGGGTATAATCAATAATGAGTGAGTAATCACTCATTATTCTAGATTCACTTTTTTTAACATGTATATTCATAAGTGAACGACTTGCAAAATATCATTTAAAGAGTTTCAACATAAGGTGTATAGCTATTAAAAACTAAAAAACTCTATATGGTATGTTGAAAACGCAAATCAGTAATTTTCCGCACGTAAATAAGAAATTGACTATACGGAGGTATTTATGAAAAATCTGTCTACAAAAGAAAGAATCCTTGTATCAGCCATTAAAAATGTTTTCAAAAAAAAGGCTACTCGGGCGCATCCACATCAGAAATTGCAAAAGAGGCAGGCTGTGCAGAAGGAACGATTTTCAGATACTTTCCAAAGAAAATCGACCTCCTAAAGCATGTGGCAGAGAATTTTATAATTGAGTTTCAAGCAACATAGCAACCAAGTCACTTTACAGACTCCTAGAAGAGAGTGATGACATGACGCCTGAAGAATTGGTGGAGGCCCTTATACGAGACAGGATCATGCTGGTTGAAAAGAAAATGGAGATATTAAAAATTGTCGTTTATGAAATCAACTTCCATGATGAAGTCAGCAAAATGTTCTTTGATTCTTTTAAAGCCAACGTAGAAGATATTGGTGCAGAACTTGTCAAAGTGCTTGCAAAAAAACTCGATAAAGAAAACCTAGATATCTATATGATTCTTCGAACGGTTTTCGGTCAAATTGCAGGTATTATTTTTCATTTCAGACTCATGGGGATTGTTGATGAGAAAGAAAAAATGGCCGTTATGGATGACATGCTCAAAACGTCAGCACAAGTTGTTATTAACGGATTAAAGGCGGTGTAGAAAATGATCACGAAGCAGTCAAAGCTTGTAATTGCAGTGACAATGAGTTTACTACTTCTAACAGCCTGTCAAGCACAAGCATCAAATTATTATACAGGCACAGTGGAGAGCGATAGATATACTATTATGTCTGGTGTGTCAGGTGAAATAGCGGAAATATTTGTTAAGGAGGGACAATGGGTTGAAAAGGGCGATGATATAGCCCGTATTGACTCAAGTGCCCTTGAAATTGAAAAAGGAAAACAAGAAGCCCTTCTTGCCGGTGCTGAAGCAGAACTTGCCCAGATTGTTAAAGGGGCAAGGCAGGAAGAAGTGAATCAAATATATAAGCAAATTGACCAGCAGGATGACCAAATAGCAATTTTACAGGACCAGCTTAATCATGCTTTTGACAGTTATGAGAAGACAAAAAATCTTTACGAAAGCGGAGCTGTCTCCAAGCAGAAACTGGATGATGCAAAACTTTTAAAAGACAATGCGGTATCGAAAAGAGACCAGGCCAAGGCCCAGAAATCCCTTTTTCAAGAGAAGTTAAATCTTGTCCTAGAAGGGGCCACTGAAGAGGAACTTCTAGCCGCTCAGAGTCGTGTTGAAAGTGCAAAATGGGGTGTGGCATCAGTTCTTAATAAGATAGAAGACACACATATTCAGGCCAAACACACTGGAACCATAGAGAACATATATGTGAGTGAAGGCGAACAGTATCAGGCCACATCAAAATTTGCAGAGATCGTTGATCTGGAAAATATAAAGGTCAAAATATATGTGGAGGAACTGAACCTTCATAAGATTGGTGTTGGTGATGATGTTGTCATCAAAGTGGATTATGACGAAAGCTTAGAATACAGAGGACGGGTTGAGTTCATTGCAGGAAAAGGTGAGTTTACGCCTAAAAATTTGGAGTCAAAGGAAAACAGACAGGAAGTTGTTTATAAAACGCGTATTCGAATCACCAACAAGGATGACAGATTGAAACCAGGCATGCTTGTGGATATCTATTTAGGAGATGATCTGAATGAATAAGGAGGAAAATTCAAAATATCTTATTCAGATTAAAAGACTTGAAAAAAACCTTTGGTGATATTGATGCCGTGGATGGAATCACCTTGAACATTCCGCGGGGAAAAATATTTGGCATCCTCGGGCCCAATGGGGCAGGGAAGTCGACCCTAATCCGCATGCTGTGTGGTGTTTTAAGACCCACATCTGGAAAGGGAACAGTTTTTGGCTATGACATTGTCAAAGATGCAGAAACCATAAAACTCCATATAGGTTACATGTCGCAAAAGTTTAGCCTGTATGAGGACTTAACTGTTTATGAGAACTTGAAATTCTACACTGAAATCTATAATGTGGGCAAGAAACATGTAGAAGAAAGAATTGACCAAATCATTAATATGGCAGGTCTCAGTGGCCGCAAAAACCAGATCACAGGCACCCTGTCTGGGGGATGGAAACAACGTCTGGCCCTTGGCTGCACTCTTATTCACAAACCGGATCTTCTCATACTTGATGAGCCAACAGCTGGGGTGGATCCAGTATCAAGGCGAGTGTTTTGGGAAATCATATATCGACTTTCAAGACAGGGAATCAGTGTCCTTGTGACAACCCACTACATGGATGAAGCAGCGAGTTGTGATGAAGTGGCATTTGTTTTTAGGGGTCATATTATTGGACAAGGGGCCCCGCAGGAAATTATTGATGAAATGGGTGTTAAAAGTTTAGAAGATGTTTTTATTAAGTACGAAGAAGAGGTGACGGGAAATAAGGTGGCCAGTTCTTACGATGAACTTAAGTTCCTTCTAAGAGAGGAGGACCAGTCATGAGTTTAATGCGACTCTTTTCAGTGGTAAAAAAAGAATTTATTCATATAAAGCGTGATGTGCCCAGTTTGGTGATTGCCCTCCTTATGCCCATTATATTTGTTCTGCTGTTTGGTTACGCCGTGAATACGGATGTGGAAAAAATCGACATGGCCATTTTGGATATGGACAAGACCTACCAAAGTAGGGAACTGATAAATAAGTTTCATGCCACACGCTATTTCACACCGACAAGATACCTGAACAACACAGGTGAGATTCGAAGATCCATTATGGACAATTCAGTTGATGTGGCTCTTATTATTCCATCTGGCTTTGGCAAAAATATAGAAAAAGGAGAAAAGGCAACGACTCAGCTTGTCATTAATGGTGTTGATCCCACAATAGCTAGAACAGCGCTTCAAAGCAGTGTTATGCTATCAAGGACTTACGTTTTTGAACTGATAGAAAGCTCAGGTTTTAACTTGACAGAGAATATGGAGAGACTGGACGTACGAACAAAGGTCTGGTTCAATCCTGATCTTGAAAGTTCAAAATTTATCGTGCCAGCTCTTATAGGTCTTGTTATGCAGAATATCACAGTTATACTAACCTCCTTCTCCCTTGTTCGTGAAAAGGAGCATGGGACAATAGAACTCCTTATTGTAACCCCAATACGGAGCGTGGAACTCATAATTGGAAAAATGGCTCCATATGTTATTATTGGCACCATTGACTTTTTACTGGCACTCTTTCTAGGCACCTGGTGGTTTGAAGTCCCTGTTCAGGGATCCTTACCCCTATTAATAGTCCTTGGTGTTCTGTTTGTGATGTGCGCACTTGCCATTGGCATGCTTATTTCCTCAATAGCAGACAACCAGGCCCAGGCCATGCAGATGGCTCTTTTATTTCTTCTTCCGAGCGTTATTCTTTCAGGCTTTATGTTTCCAAGAGAGGCCATGCCCCTTCCAATCTATACGGCTGGATTCGTGCTTCCCGTGACATATTTTATTAATATTTTAAGAGACATAATTTTAAAAGGGGCAGATTTTAGCTATCTTGTGGATGATACCATCGCCTTAGGCGTCTTGACGGTGGTTCTGCTTATAATCGCTTCAACGCAGTTTAAGAAACGACTGGATTAAGAAAGGTCTTATCTACTTCCAATATAATACCAATATGAAAATAAGAACATTATAGCTTGAATCCCATGGACTATTTCCGTGGGATTTTTTATGTGTACAAGCTGTGTACAAACAATTAAGAAAGACTTAAAGATGCATAATCAATCAAAAAAACACATTTTTTTAATTTTAATTTTAAGACTTATTTGTTACATTACAATAGGCAAAATAAGATCAGGCGCTTGCAAAATTATAGATCTGTGTCACCGCCATACATATATAGAATTTGATTTTTAAACATCTATATATGCTACAGCGATGGACCTTGAATGATATTTTGCAAATCGCTCCGATAGAAAAAGTATCAGCCATACAAACAAGGTATGGAATGTTACAGGAACAATGGTGAGAGGAGGTCAAAATTGGGGATATTAATTAAATACACATTTCGAAATATTAAAGAACATAAATTTCGAACGTTCTTAATTTTATTATCCATAATGTTATCTGTGGGACTGTTCTTTGCATCGCTATCCATATCCGATGCCTTAACAGATCTTATTATGGAAAACATAAAAAGTTATATAGGAACAGCAGAAGTCTACGCAGGTCCAGGAAGATTCAATGATTCAGGTTCCATAAAAATGAAAGAACTTGGTGATGTTTCAGAAGACGTAGAGTATGCCATTGGAGTTGTTGAATGGGGCGTTAAATATAGAAACAGCGAGGACAAAACCCAAACGCTCAATCTCAAAGGATACAGACTGGAAGACTTGGAAATTCAAAATCCAGTAAACTTTGTAAAGAGTCTGGGGCCTTCAGCTTACACTGGCAAAACAGCAATAGTTGGCCAGGCCTTTGCTGAGAAAGAAGGTTATGAACTTGGAGATTTCGTACCACTTATTTTCTCTGATGACGACATCAAGCGATTCAAAATCGTTGCCATAGCAGAAAATAAAGGGTTTTTTAAAGAGAATATGACCTTTGGTGAAAAAACCCAGAGTTTATTGTACCGCGTGAAACCCTCAGTCGGTTCCTTGGGTCGCCTAACCTTGTAAACACAGTTTACTTTAAGACGGTAGACGACACCAAAATGCAAGAGACTATAGAAAAAATTAAAACAGTTTATAAAGACGAATACGTTGGTGAGATGATTTCGAAGTCAGAAATTAAGTCACAGGTGGATCCGATCCGGATTCCATTTATGTTCATGCTTATTCTTGTGGTTCTTATTAGTGTATTCATTATTTATACATCCTTTAAGGTAATTACCCTAGAAAGACTGCCGATGCTTGGCACATTCAGAAGTATAGGGCAACCAAGAAAATGACAGACTTTATCATGCTCTCAGAAGCTACAATTTACGGTGTCCTTGGAAGTGGGATAGGTTGTTGGTTAGGCTACGGCATGTTAACAGCTGTGACCCATCTCATGTCATCGAGTATGCTTGGTGGTGGCACAGTTGAAAGAATTGTCTATCCACCACTATACATGGTTCTGGCCTTTGTCTTCGGAATGATACTTTCCTTTGGGAGTGCCCTGGTTCCTATTGTTAAGACATCAAAGATTCCAATTAAAGAAATCTTGTTAAACATTATAGAAGGCACAAAAAAGAAAAGAAAGTATATGCGTTATGTAATAGGAGCCATCCTAGCGGCTTTATCTATTCTCATACCGATCCTCATGTCAGAGGGCATGATGGCAGCACTTTCAGGCGGTCTTGGTATCATACTTATGATATTTGCCCTTGTTTGCTTTGTACCTGCCTTGAGTGACGGTTTTATAACGATCTCTGAAAGATTTTTTGCAGCCGTGTTTGGCAATATTGGTATGCTGGCTGTAAAGAATATGAGGGGCAACAAAAGCACATATGATAATGTCATACTTCTTACAATAGGTCTGGCAAGTATGTTGACCATTAGTACAATGGGGGCAGGCATGCAAAATGATCTTCTTGAGTATTTCAATACCAGATCCTATGACCTTGAAGTCTATGTGGACTCAGAGTCGTCCCAAACGACGGTTCAAAGAATCCTTTCAATAGAAGGGATAGAAGACACGATGATTTATCAGAATTCATACAGTGCCTTCACCTATCAGGGCGATGAAAAGCCATTTTTAAATCAACTTGTTGGTATTAGCACAGACCGTTTTGCAAACTTTGTTCAGTACGACATACTCAATCATGATAATGACCGTGAAATATTCGAGGATGTTTTGACAGGACGAAAATTAATTTTGGGAACGACAATTCGGGACAAGTACAATTTAAAAGAGGGTCAGGTGCTTGATCTGGATACAGGTCGAGGCATTCGAAAATATGAAATTATTGGTTTTATCAAGACCAAGGATTCAGATGGTAAAATTGGCATCACCTCAAGACGGAACATAAAGAATGACTTGAAACAGTTTTGGGGCACCACAATGGCTATGAAAATAAAACCTGGCTACGACATAGATCAGATGAAAGTCGATGTGGAGGAAAAACTAAAAAATCTCGATTGGTATCGCGTTGAAGTTATGAAAGAGCTTAAGGAAAGATACATGCAGCAGAATTCAACATTCATCATCATAATTTCTGCATTCTCGGTTGCAACAGCCTTGATTGGCAGTATTGGGGTCATGAATAACTTCCTTGTAAGTTTTCTTGCTCGCAAAAAGGCTCTGGCCATCTATGCTTCAGTTGGTATGAGTAAAAAGCAAAGAAAACAAATGATATTGATCGAGGCCATATCCGGAGGCATTATGGGAGCCGTGTTTGGTATTGCCACAACACAGCTTATGATGTTTAGGGTTTCAAACCTGCTGGAAAAGGCAGAAATATCACTTGGTGTGAATATGACGATGAGTTCGGCTATGCTCGGCATGATTGGAGCAGTATCAGTTTGTCTGATTTCATCCCTAGGTGTTCTGAAAAGATCAGGCAAAGTGAGTATAATTGAAGAATTAAGATATGAATAGGAGGCGCGTATGTCAGTCGTAGTTGATGTAAAAGATGTCTGCAAAAATTTCGTGCTTGGAAAAGAAGAAGTAAAAGTTCTAAAGAGTTTAGACTTTCAAATAAATAAAGGTGAGTTTGTTTCTTTAATGGGCCCTTCCGGTTCAGGTAAATCAACCCTCCTGTATTTAATTGGCGGTCTTGACAATCCGACTGATGGCCAGGTTCTTATTAATGGAAAAGAACTTAAACTTATGAAGGATAAAGAAGAAAGCATTATGCGTCGTCGAGAAATCGGTTTTGTGTTTCAGTTTTACAATCTGATTCCAAACCTGAATGTTGAAGAAAATGTTCTATTACCAGTGCTCCTTGATGGTAAGAGTCCAAAAAAATACCAGGGTAAGCTTGATGAAATACTAGATCTTGTCGGTCTTTCTGATAGAAGAAAACACACACCAAGAGAGCTTTCCGGCGGCCAGCAACAGCGTGTGGCGATTGCTAGGGCCCTCATAAGTGAGCCGGATCTGATTCTTGCCGATGAACCCATCGGTAATCTTGACAGTGTCACAGGGACAGAAATCATGGAACTCTTCCAAAGAATCAACAAGGAAAAAGGAAAAACCATTGTACAGGTTACGCACTCAGAGAGCGCGGCACAATACGGAACAAGAATTATAAGACTCAAAGATGGGAGGCTGGTCTAATGATCAAGAAAATTGCACTAATGGGAATAATTATGGCACTTGCAGTGACTGTAACAGCATGTGGAGGTGGCGGTGCAGATGCTGCTGCGGAAGATGGTCAACCTGTAGGAGACCCAGTGGCTGTGGAAGAAGAAGTTCCAGTCAATGAATCTGTTGAGGCTTATGGTATTGTCGAAGCAACCAACGAGCAAAGTATCAGCGTTGATTTCAATGCACGTGTGAATAAGATTTATGTAAAAGCTGGAGAACGAATTTCAAAAGGCGACAAGCTTGTGGACTTTGACATCAGTGTCCTCGAGAACGAAATTGCAAGCAAAAAATGGAAATCAATGAAACACAGTATGAGCTTGATAAAAAAGACTACTCTGTTTCAACCCTTGATCTAGATGTTAAAAATGCTGAAGCACAACTTTCTGAGCTAGAAGAAGAATTTGAGAAGAAAGAGGCTCTTTATAACAGTGGTGCTGTGTCAAAAGATGAATATAACAAGCTAAGCGATCAAATTGAAGCCCAAAAAAGAACTTTAGACAAATTAAAAACTTAATTTAAGAAGCACAACAAAACGAAGTTTCTGGCAATCGTCAGTCCCAAGAAAATAGAATGACAAGACTAAAAGATGAGTTACAGCGTCTTGAAGACAAATATAAAAAAGCAAACTTCGTCAATGGCAATCAAATTGTCTCAACTATCGAAAACGGAGTTGTGTCAGAAGTGGGTTCAAAAGAAGGCTCATATGTGGATAGAGAAGTCAGTGTGCTCACTATCGTTGACTTAGATTCAAGAATTGTCCGCGCTGATATAGCAGAAGAGTTTATTGGAAGAATTTACGAAGGTCAGCCAGCGGTTGTCACATCACAGGCTGTGCCAGACAAACAGTACACTGGTAAAGTTGTTCGCATTTGGGGAACATCTATTAAAAAAGGTGGCGAGACAATCGTACCGATTGAAATTGCCCTAGATGATATGGATGACAAGCTCTTTCTAAACTTCAATGTGGATGTGAAAATTGAACTGGATCAAAAAGAAGACTAAAGTTCATTGAGGCATTAAAAGGCTATAAAAGAATATGGAATGAATATAAAAGAGGGCTGTGTAATAGAAATACACAGCCCTCTTTAAATTTTACCCCAAAATGGCGAATTACTTTCGAGTTTCGCTTTGAGCACACTCTCCATCTAGGCCAAGAAGAATATCCAACCCATGATCAAGAACAGGCATTAAAACCTCAAGATGTTCTCGAGCGGCCTTGGGACTGCCTGGCATATTGACAATCAAGGATTTCTTGCGAATACCTGATGTGGCTCTTGAAAGGGCAGCTTTGGGTGTGATTTTTAAACTTTCAAGACGCGCCAGTTCGCTAAGGCCAGGGGCCCTTCTCTCAAGAATAGCTTCGGTGGCTTCAGGTGTAACATCACGCATGGAAAAACCGGTACCACCTGTTGTTAGAATGAGATTGACCTTCATCCGATCAGATAGTTCGATGAGGGTATCCATGATTGTTTTTTGATCATCTGGAATAATACATTCATGAACAATGTCATAGCCATCATTTTTAAGCATTTTTGATAAAAGAGGACCGCTTGTATCTTCTCTTAGCCCTTGACTGCCTTTATCACTAACGGTTACAACTGCCGCTGTAAACATGAGATCACTCCTTTTCTTTGTATCGTGTTATTATTATTATAGCATTATGAAAAATATCCTTTTAAAAAACATTGGAGGTACACATGAAAAAATTAAACATGACGCCAGTACATGAAGCCATAGATAAAGCCCTTGCAAGTATAGAAAAAAGTAAAGGGGTCAAATCACTTCCTATCCATTATGCCTTGGGGCACTGCCTGGCTCAATCAATACAAGTGACTTTCGACCTACCGCCGTACTCAAAATCCACGGTGGATGGCTATGCTGTGAGAGCTTGTGATATAAAGAATGCCAGTGCTAAAAAGCCCATTTTATTGAATGTGGTTGGACAGAGTGAAATGGGAGAGTACAACCCCATACCCCTTAAGGAAAACGAGGCCGTTTATGTACCAACTGGGGGCATGGTCCCTGAGGGAGCAGACACAATGGTCATGATTGAGAATACGAATTGTGGCAAAGAGACAGTTGAAATTTTCATGCCTCTTGAAAGTGGGACCAATATTATTTATAAAGGCGATGATCTGAAAAAAGGAGATTTGGGCCTTGAAGCTGGTGTCTATATAAGACCCCGTCATGTTGGAATTTTAGCTTCAATGGGGGTGGAAGAAGTGAATGTTTTTGAAAAGCCTAAGGTTGCAATCATTTCAACAGGGGATGAACTCATAGAATTTGGTCAGGCCAGGTCTGGAGGACAAATCTTTGACATTAACACCCACAGCTTAAAAGCTCTATGCGGTTCTTATGGTCTTGAAGTTGTGTATTCACGTGTTGTTAAGGATGTCTTTGATGCCTTGTGCCATGCCATTAAGGAAGCTGAGGCCCTTGCAGATATTGTACTCCTTTCTGGCGGAAGTTCTGTTGGTGAAAAGGATATGACCCTTGATGCTGTCATGACGCTTGAGGGCGCAAGAAAAATTATTCATGGTCTTGCATTCAAGCCGGGCAAGCCCACTCTAATAGCGGATACTCCAAAGGCTTTGATTCTTGGTTTGCCAGGTCATCCTGTTTCAGCCCTCATGGTCATGGATACTATAGGAAGACGTCTGCTGAATGGGATTTGGAATGTGAATATTGAAAAGAGACACACCATAAAGGGTCGCCTGACAGAACCTGTCATACCAGCCAAGGGCAGAGACACTTGTCAAATGGTATTTGTGCAAAGCACAGAAAGGGGGCTAGAGGTCAAGCCACATCAAGGCAAATCGGGCATGATCTCCTGGATGGGATATTCAGATGGATATATTCTAGTCCCTTATAAGGCCGGCAAACTTGAATCGGGTTCAGTGGTGACTGTGTATTTATGGGATAATAATAGTCCTTTGATCCAAACGAATGGATTTAGTGGCGTTTTCTCATAACAAGTTGTAATATTTCAACAAGAGGAAAAAGCTTCAAATTGAAGGAATAATCAGAAAATAAGGTTTTTTGAGCGAATAAGACATGGTTAAGTTATAGGATTCATACATTTTATCGTAAATATTCTGCATTGGATTTATGCGCCCCCTCCCCTAGTATAAGAAATGGAAAGCTGGTTACATGTTAAGCGTTTTGTATAACATCTTTAAGGGGGAGGAAACAATGAGTAAGAATTTATTGGCACCATCTGAAATTGCTGAAAAAATGTTGGATGTATCTGTCAAAAAAGCGAGGAACACGTTCGGGAACATGTTCCTTCTAGGGGTTATGGCCGGAATATTCATCGCAATTGGTGGGGCGGCAGCAACCGTTATGTGGGGCACCACAGGGGACTTAGGTCTTTCAAAATACCTGGGTGCGGCTGTGTTTCCGGTGGGACTCATTCTGGTTATAATCGCCGGTGGAGAATTGTTTACGGGGAACAATTTAATGACACTGGGACTTATGAATGGGAAAATCACACCAGGTGAGTTGATGAAAAATTGGTGTGCCATCTATTCAGGCAACTTTTTAGGCTCTATACTGATTGCAGTTTTGGTTTATAAGGGGCAATTGTGGGGAGTGCAGATGGTTTAAATCTCATAGGCCAAAAAGCTGTAGCCATTGCAAGTGCAAAAGCAGGACATTCTTTTTCAGTGGCTTTTTACAGAGCCGTATTATGCAATATTGTGGTTGCTCTAGCCGTTTGGATGGCTCTTGGAGCTTCAACGGTTCAGGGCAAGGTCCTTACTTTGTGGTTCCCGGTCAGTGCCTTTGTAATGTCCGGCTATGAGCACGTGATTGCAAATATGTTTTTTATACCTGTGGGCATGTTTTATGGAGCGCCAGTGACATGGAGCGGCATGATTGTATCTAACTTTATTCCGGTAACCCTTGGAAATATCATTGGTGGCGGTGTCATTGTGCCAGTTGCCTACCATTTCATCTATCTTCACGGGCGAAGGAATCGGGATGGTAAAGATTTAAAAATTGCAGCCTAAAAGATCAGGTGAATTGAGAAAGGCCCATCATTCGGGCTCAATCTACAAGAATTAATAGGATATATGAAGTCATGAGAGTCCGCCAAGAAAAGGGTGAAAGATCCCTGGTCAGGGCGGACTTTTTATATCACATTTCTTGTATTATGTTAACTCCTCATGTATACTATTATGAACATGTTTTTGAAAATAAAACTGAATCGTAACGACATTAAGAGAAAGACATTATATAATAAAGTTTGAAAAGCGCTTAAAGTATGTACCATAAGGAGTAAAATGTGATCAAATCAACAGCTGATGCACTTCTAAAATCGTTAAGACCAGAAATTGTTTATATAGATGAACCGATGAACAAACACACGTCATTTAAAAATTGGTGGACCAGCCGATGTGCTTGTCATGCCTCAGACAGTAGAAGACGTTAAATGTGTTTTGGACATTTGTAAGGAACACGCCTGTCCATGCCATATTGTTGGCAATGGAAGCAACCTGCTTGTAGGAGATGATGGCATTAGAGGTGTCGTTCTCAAACTCTCGGAAAACTTCAGTGGCGTAGAGATTGAGGGAGACAAAGTCAAAGCAAAATCAGGTATTCTTTTGTCTCAACTATCAAATAGGGTTGTAGAAAAATCATTAGGCGGATTTGAATTTGCTTCGGGTATACCAGGCACTTTAGGTGGCGCAGTCTTTATGAATGCAGGTGCCTATGGTGGAGAGATGAAAGACGTGGTTCGAGAGGTTACTGTCCTTACTCAAAGTGGTGAAGTCAAGACCCTATCGAATGAAGAGTTGGATTTCGGGTATAGAAGAAGTGCAATCCAAAGAGAAAAACACATTGTTTTGGAAGTTTCTATGGAACTTACAGAAAAACCGTATGACGACATTAAAAATATTATAGATGATTTGACGCACAAGCGTACAACAAAACAGCCCCTGAGCCTACCGAGCGCAGGATCAACATTCAAGAGACCAGAAGGTTATTATGCTGGTAAACTGATTGATGATGCAGGCCTTCGAGGGATTCGCTATGGGGATGCGCAGGTATCAGAACTGCACTGTGGTTTCATTGTCAACAGAGGCAAGGCCACGAGTGAAGATGTTTTAACACTGATCAGTCTGGTTCAAAAAGTTGTATATGATAAGTTTGGTGTCGAGCTCGAACCCGAGGTACGGTTATTCGGGAAGGAATAAGGTATGAGAATTCTTTCAGATTACCACACACACACAACATATAGCCACGGAATAGGCACAATTGAAGAGAATGTTGAGGCCGCTAGAAAAGTTGGTCTTAAAATACTCGCTATCAGTGATCATGGTCCAGGACATATGGGCTTTGGCATTAAAAAGCGTAAGTATAAAGAAATGAGACAGGTTATTGACGAAATGAATGCCAAATACGATGACATTGAAGTTTTACTTGGTCTTGAGGCCAATGTCCTTGATGTTGACGGACACCTTGATGTTGACGAGGAAATTCTAAAACTCAATGATATTTTGCTGGCGGGCTACCACTTTGGAAGTCGGCCTGTTCGTCTTGTTAGAGATATGATCCACCATGCAAATAACTACTTTAGTAAAGAGGGCGTGGCAAATAAAAAGCTTATGGAAGCCAATACGGTTTCCCTTATTAATGCCATGAAACGGTATGACATTGATATTCTCACGCATCCCGGTGCAAAAGGCCCCATTGATGTCAAGCGTGTGGCTCAGGTTGCATCTGAGACAAACACAGCTCTTGAAATCAATGCCAGTCATGGTTTTTTAACACTTGACCAAATCAAGGAAGCCATGGCTTATGATATAAAGTTTTCTATTAACAGTGATGCCCATCATCCAAGGGACATAGGAAATTTTAAAAAGGCAATCGATCGGGCAAATGCAGCTGGTTTAAGTTATGATAGGGTTATTAATGCCGTAGAATCATAGATGAGAGACTTACGCCTTGGAATTGTTAATATTAGCCTAAGTTAGGAGACTTATATGGAACTGGTGATTATAACAGGCATGTCTGGCGCCGGAAGAAGCCAGGCTATGAAAGTGCTAGAGGATTTTGGTTATTACTGCATAGACAATTTACCCCCAGTTCTGATTCACCAGTTTGTTGCACTTTGTAATCAGAACACAGAAGACATTGAAAAGCTTGCCCTTGTAACAGATATTCGAGGGGGCATATTCTTTAAGGACCTTCAAAAAGAAATGGAAAATCTAAAGGCAAATGGCCTTGACTTCAAACTCTTGTTCTTGGATTCTTCAGACAAGGTTCTTATCAAGCGCTTTAAAGAAGCTAGACGGTCGCATCCTCTTAATCCAAATGGCTCCATTGAGTCAGGCATTGAAGAAGAGCGTGTTAAGCTTTCGAAGTTAAGAGAAATGGCGGACACGATTATTGACACAAGTGGTTACAACATCAGTCAATTCAAAAGTGAAATGTCAAAAATATTTAGGGAAGACACAGAGCAATCGAATATGTCTATTTCCATCATGAGTTTTGGCTTTAAAAAAGGCATTCCTCTTGATGCGGATTTTGTTTTTGATGCGAGGTTCCTCCCCAATCCATTTTACGTAGAAGAGCTAAGAATTCAAACAGGCAATGACAAAGACGTACAGGACTATGTTATGTCTTTTCAGGAAAGCCATGATTTCTATAATCAAATTGTGAGCATGGTGCAAACAATTCTTCCTCTTTGTGAAAAAGAAGGGCGTGCCCAGCTTATTATAGCCATTGGTTGCACAGGGGGACAACACAGGTCAGTGACCCTTTCAAACCGGCTGTATGCAGAACTAAAGGGACATAAATACACGGTTGGCATTACCCACCGTGAAATTCGATAGAATTAGGTGTTGTTATGGAAACGGAAACAAAGATTGTTGCACTTGGTGGAGGAACGGGTTTATCCATTCTCCTAAGAGGCCTTAAAAAAGTAACATCAGATGTAACAGCTATAGTTTCAGTTGCTGATGACGGCGGTGGTTCCGGGGTTTTACGCGAAGATTTAGGTATGCTTCCACCGGGCGATATACGTAGCTGTATTTTGGCGCTGGCGAACACAGAACCAATTATGGAAGACCTAATAAAATACAGATTTCAAGAGGGCGGTCTCAAGGGACAGAGCTTTGGAAATCTCCTTATAGCGGCCCTTGTTGGTATATCAGGAAGCTTTGAGGGCGCCGTTGAAAAAATCAGTGACATCGTTGCAATAACAGGACGGGTTTTGCCTGTCACACCGTCAGAGATGACCCTTGTGGCAGAACTTGAAGATGGCAGTCGGGTGGTTGGCGAGTCCATGATTCCTGTAAAGGTTTTGGAGTCGGGGCAGTCTATCCGTAAAATCCGAACCAAGGAAAGGCATATTAAGCCTTTGTCAGATGCCATAAAAGCCATTGAAGAGGCAGATATTCTCGTTATGGGACCGGGAAGTTTATACACGAGTATTATTCCCAACCTTCTGGTGGATGATGTGACCGAAGCAATTTGCAAATCTAAAGCCAAGCGAGTCTATATCCCCAATATCATGACTCAGCCAGGAGAGACGGATGACTATACTGTTAGAGACCATGTTCAAGCCCTGGTGGATCATGGAAGCAGTGAAATGATAGACCTTGTCCTCGTCAATGATACACGGGTTGATGACATTGATCTGGAATATTATGAAGCGGAAGGGTCCACACCAGTTTACTTAACGGATGAGGATAAGACGTATTTGGATAATCTCGGCATTGGATATAGAACGGAAGACTTCATGCTGATTGACAAGGCTATGTGAAGCATGACGCCCAGAAAATTGCAAAATGTCTTGTGGAACTGGTTGGAACAAAGATATATAGAAAAGAAGATGAAGACTAGCAGGGGCCTGTTTGTGTATTGCAAACAGGTTCTTTTATTTAGATAACCCCTACTTGGAAAACGTTTTCTGTGGTAATATGAGAAATGAATAGGTTTTATTTCAATATTTTGTGGCAAAACAGGACTTTAGACTTTAAGTAAAATTAACATTGGTGTGTTATAATGCTCCAAGTGGGACAAGGCCTGCCTTATATTGCATGTGGTGTGTTTTAAATTCTACCTTTGTATGGTATACTAATTAGATAAAAGCACCTAAGAAGCAATAAGGAAGTGAAGCCCTGTGAAAACAGTCACAAGTGCAGGTGGGGTCGTCTTTCTGGGGAACTCTGTCCTCATGCTTCGGAAGTTCAACGGAGATTGGGTCCTTCCGAAGGGGAAAGTGGAATCAGGCGAATCCACAGAACAAACCGCGCTTCGAGAAGTTAGGGAAGAAACGGGCGTTAAAGGACGAATTATAGAATTTCTCGGTGAGACGAACTATAGATTTAAAAACTGCTGGAGCCAAAACGAAGTCATTGAAAAAAGAGTTCTGTGGTATATTATGGAGGCCAAAACCACCCATACCGTGCCACAAAAAGAAGAAGGCTTTGTAGAAGCAAAATTTATTCATATTAACAGGATCGATGAAACTGTCAAATATGATGACGAAAAAGATATGATAGAAAATGCAATCCGCATCTATCAGTATTCGAAAGAGTGATGAACATGTCGTTTTCTTCTACGACTAAAAATGAGCTCTCAAGGATTAGATCAGAAGGGCCATGCTGTCAAATGGCAGAGCTTTCAGCTCTTATTAGGACCAGCGGCACGATTATGTTAAAAGGATTGTCCCGGACTGACCTAAACATATTAACTGAGAATCCTGCAATAGCTCGATTAATTTTTACGTTTTTTAAGAAAAATTTCAGTATCCACACAGAAGTGGTTGTGCAAAAGAATAAAACCCTTAAAAAAGGAAACGCCTACCAAATTCATATTGAAGATGCAGGCGATATTTTGAGAGCGCTGGGTATACTTGTTGATGTAGATGGTTTTCAGGTATAAATGACCAAGTGCCCCTTTTCCTTTTGAAGGATTCTTGTTGCAAACGAGCATATATCAGAGGCGCCTTTCTAGGCGGTGGGTCTGTAAGTGATCCCGAAAAGGGCTATCACCTAGAGTTTATCACCCACAGTGAAGAATACGGAAACTCTCTGAAAGAACTCATAAATGAGTTTGGGCTGGAGTCAAAATTGATTGATAGAAAGTCCAATCACATTGTATATCTAAAAGAAGGTGACCAAATCGTAGACTTGCTGAACATTATTGGTGCCCACAAGGCCCTTCTCGACTTTGAAAATGTGAGAATTGTAAAGCAAATGCGAAACGATGTCAATCGCCTGGTAAACTGTGAAACCGCGAACCTGAATAAAACTGTTAATGCAGCTATGAAGCAGGTTCAAGATATAAATTTAATCAAGTCTGTGGTTGGACTGGGTGCCTTGCCAGATGGGTTATCAGAGCTGGCAGAGTTAAGACTGGAACAACCAGAGGCGAGTCTTAAAGAACTTGGGGAGATGCTTGATCCACCTGTAGGTAAGTCGGGGGTTAATCATAGGTTCAAGAAAATACACAAATTTGCGGAGAGTCTCGTTAATTAGGAAGGTGGATCGAAATGATCAAAAAAACACTTAACATCACGAATGATTCCGGCCTTCATGCTAGGGCTGCCGGTAGATTCGTAGAAATGACAAATCAATTTAGTTCTGAAATTTATGTTGCAAAAGAACATATCATGATCGACGGCAAGAGCATCATGGGTATTATTTCAATGGGCGTTCATAAAGGGGACGAAATTGAAGTGACAATTGAAGGCGTAGATGAACGCGAAGCTATGGATGCTATAGAAAATCTTATTGTAAATGAATTGGCAAATCTGTAATAAAAAGGTGCAATCATTGGAATTACAGGATTTTGACACCACACACATAAGATGCAGCAGATGGAGGTCCTGAGTTGATGAAACGAATACCAAGGGGTATTGACGCGCTTAAATCTGGGATGATTCTTGGGGAAACTATTTTTGATTCTTCAGGCAATACGCTTTTGTCAGATGGAATTATATTGAGACAGGCGTACATTGAAAAAATCAAGGGTCTTGGATATTTGTCAGTACAAATTCAGGTTGAAGCAAATGAGACAGTGAAAGTAGAACAAGAAATTGAAAATAAAGACGACTCTGCTGCTTCGAGAGACCTAATTATTCGGACAACACGGGAAGAAGCTACAGTGCTTGTTAAGTCATGCATGAAAAATGTGTCGGTGGATACAGAGATTGATGTTGATAAACTCTATTTAATTGTCAATACAATTATAGATGAGATATTTTCAAGTGAAGAAATCACAGTAAACTTAGCTAACCTCAAATCAGTGGACGAGTATGTTTTTGAACACTCGGTTAATGTCTGTATTTTATCGGTTATATGCGGTATTTACATGGGCTTTAACAAGGTCCGTCTGGTTGAGCTTGGAATAGGAGCCCTCCTACATGATATAGGCAAGGGACTGATTTCCCAGGAAACACTCAACAAACCGGGCACTCTGACATCAGATGAGTTTGATGAAATCAAGAAACACACAATTCTTGGTTATGAGGCCCTTAAACGGATTCCAAATATCACAGAAACATCGGCGTGTGTTGCCCTATATCATCATGAACGCTTTGACGGTGCCGGCTATCCAACCGGGAAAAAGGCTCAGAACATTCATGTGTATGCAAAAATTGTTGCTGTGGCAGATGTTTTGATGCCATAACATCAGATCGCGTTTATGGGGCAAAAGAGAATCCCTATAAGGCCATGGAGTATATTCTAAAGTCCAGCGAAGCGCATTTTGACAAGGAAATTGTCAGAGTCTTCCTCAAAGCTGTAGGGTATTATCCACTTGGACTGAATGTAATATTAAGCACAGGTGAGTATGGCATGGTCACTAAAAAAGATCGAGACTTGCCAACGGTTAGAGTGCTTATTGACAGTCGACTTCGTCCAATAAAAGGATACTATGAAGTGGATCTTAGAAAAAATCCAAAAGTAAGAATTCATGATATAGATCCACACAGAAAGCAAATGGGATACAGTCAATTAAATGATGGGATCTCAGGGTAGAGAAGAATATACAACGCTGAGGCACCTCGATGAGGTGCTTTCAAATTGTTGACTAAAATACGATGCATTGGAGGCACGACATATGAGAGCGCGTATGTGTATAGTTCTGTTGATTATTATGATATTAATAGCAGGTTGTCAACAGGATGAAATCATTGAAAACCCATCAATCACATCTAGAGAATGGAATTTAATACTAGAAAGTGCAACTGGCACCACGGTAACACTATACTATACCAAGGACGATGAAAGACTGGAAAGATGGCTTACCAGAACCGTTGCCCCAGGTGTTTTATCAGAAAATGGGATCAGTCTTGAACTCGTAAGGAAACCGATGACTGAGATCATGGAAAAACTTAGTGATCAAAAAATGAATGAAATTGACACGGGGTCCATTGACCTCATTTACTTTGATGACCATTCTTTTAAAAAGCTCAAATCAGATGAACTTCTTTATGGGCCATTCCTTGAGAAGCTTCCGAATTATTATGCCAATGTTAACAAAGAAGATTTTGAGTTTATTTATGAAGATGGTATAGCAACAGAGGGCTTTTACATGCCAGTGGGACGAGAGCAACTTGTTTTTATTTACGATGAAGACATGATTCTTGATCCGCCAACGTCTATGGAAATATTCGTAGAGACCCTTCGGACTGCCCCTGGCCAGTTTTCCTTTCCGCTACCACCAGAAAAATCTGGAGAGCTCTTTATGGAAACTTTTGTGGCGGCTTATGTGAACCATGAAAAATTATACCTCGCTCAGCCAAGTCGCGATGTGATAGAACCTATGATTCAGCCGGCTATTGACGCTCTTAGAAAGCTCAAGCCAAAGCTTTGGAAAGAAGGTGCTATGTTCCCGGAAGATGAAGAACACCTGGACCAGCTCTTTTACGATGGCAAGGTGAGTTTTTCCCTGTCAACGGATACAAACAAGGCTTCTAAATATGCAAAAGCTGAAGTATATCCATATGCGGCAAGAGCATTTATAACCGATGAGGGCACTGCAGGAACAAACTCAGGCGTCGTCATAGCCCATAATGCTCCGAATAAGACTGGGGCCATGATCGTAGCGAACTATATGCTTTCTGCCAATGCTCAGACAGAGAAGTATGAACCCTCAAACTGGGGCAATATTCCTGTGGTTGACACCGATATCATGCCAGAAGAAGATGGAAAAATGATCAATCGTGTATCTATTAAAAGAAGTGATATGAAGCAGGAATTACTCAACAATCACAGGGTGCCGCCAATGCCGGTGGAAATTAAGAAAATTGTATCTGAGATTTGGCTGGAAACACTGGAACCAGCAGTTGAATAAGAATAAAGGAGTTTATAATGAGTGGTCAATTCGTGCATTTGCATCTGCATACAGAGTACAGTCTGTTAGATGGATTCTCACGCATCTCAAAACTCTTTGAAAAAGCGAAGGCGCTAAATATGGACTCCGTGGCTATAACAGACCACGGGGTCATGTTTGGCGTCGTTGATTTTATAAAGAAGCGAAGAAACATGGAATCAAACCTATAATAGGCTGTGAAGTGTATATGGCGCCAAGGTCAATGAAGGACAAGGATGGGCGCGCTGATAGAGACCAGGGACATCTGGTTCTGCTTGTTGAAAATGAAATCGGATATAAGAACCTGATACACATGGTGTCTCTGGGATTCATGGAAGGTTTTTATTATAAGCCCGTATAGACTATGACTTACTTGAGAAGCATAGTGAGGGACTCATATGTCTAAGTGCCTGTCTGGCAGGAGATATACAACAGCACCTCATCAATGACAACTATGAAGCTGCTAAGGCTCTGGCTCTTAGACTCCACAAGATATTTGGACCGGACAGGTTTTACCTTGAACTTCAAGATCATGGCATAGAACTACAGAAAAAAGTCAACATGCAACTGGTTCGACTCAGCAAAGAAACAGGCATCCCCCTAGTGGCATCAAATGATGTGCATTATGTTGAAAAAGATGATCATGATGTTCATGACATTCTTTTATGTATTCAGACAGGAAAACTCCTTGATGAAGTGGATCGGCTCAGATTCCCAACACGAGAGTTCTATTTAAAGTCCCCAGACGAGATGGAGGCTTTATTTCCCTATGCCCCAGAGGCTATTGAAAACACAGTGAAAATTGCTAAGCGGTGTGCCTTTGATTTCGATTTTGATACCCTTCATTTACCAGAGTATCCCCTTGAAGAAAAAGAAGATGCCACACTTGAATTAAGGCGTCTTTGTGAAAAAGGTTTAAGGGAACGCTACTCAGATATTGATGATGAACTCACAAAGCGACTTGATTTTGAACTCAACATTATAAAAGAAATGGGATATGAAGATTATTTTCTCATCACCTGGGATTTTATAAAATTTGCTAAGGATAATGGGATTATTGTGGGACCTGGACGAGGCTCTTGCGGGGGGAGTTTGGTGGCCTATGTTCTATATATTACGGATGTTGATCCTATTAAATATGACCTAATTTTCGAGAGATTCCTCAACCCAGAGCGTGTCACAATGCCTGATATTGATATAGACTTTGAAGATGAAAGGCGACAGGAGGTCATTGACTATGTCGTTGAAAAGTATGGTAAAAATCATGTGGCCCAGATCATAACATTTGGAACCATGGCTGCCAGGGCTGCTGTTCGAGATGTGGGGCGTGTGGTCAATATTTCTTATCAGGAGACAGATAGAATTGCAAAGGCCATTCCATTCCAGTTGGGTATGACCATTGAAAAAGCCCTGAAAATGAACCCAAAGCTTCAAGAAATCTATGACACCAACGAGAATGCCAGACGGGTGATTGCAGCAGCAAAATCTGTTGAAGGGATGCCCCGTCATGCGTCAACCCACGCAGCAGGTGTTGTTATTTCTAAAAAGCCAGTGGACAATTATGTGCCGCTTTATGTCCATGACAACAATGTGTCCACGCAGTTCAACATGGTTCTTCTTGAAGAGCTGGGCCTGCTTAAAATGGACTTTCTTGGACTTAGAAATTTAACGGTCATCAAGGATGCCCTAAAAATGATAGAGGCATCAGGAAAAGAAGTGCCGGACTTTTCGACTATGGAAATGGACGACGAAGCTGTCTATACCATGATTGGAACAGGAGAAACCCTCGGGGTATTCCAACTGGAGTCAAGTGGTATGAGACGTTTTATGCGTGAACTCAAGCCGACGGAGCTTGAGGATTTAATAGCAGGGATATCCCTATATCGACCTGGTCCAATGGACTCTATACCAAAGTACATTGCCAATAAGAATAACCCGGATGGGGTGACTTACGCCCATCCAATGCTCAAGCGAATTCTAGAAGTGTCCTATGGGTGCCTTGTCTACCAAGAACAGGTTATGCAGATTGTTCGTGATCTTGGAGGATACTCCTATGGGCGGTCTGACCTTGTAAGGCGCGCTATGTCCAAAAAGAAAATGGACGTTATGGAAAAAGAGCGCCAGTACTTTATCTATGGAAAAGAAGACGAAAAGGGCAATGTGGAAATTGAAGGCTGTCTCAGACGAGGTGTGCCAGAAGACGTTGCAAATGACGTTTTTGATGATATGATTGATTTTGCAAAATATGCCTTTAACAAGTCTCATGCAGCGGGTTACGCTATTATAGCCTATCAAACAGCCTATTTGAAAACCCACTATCCTGTGGAGTTTATGGCAGCTCTCATGACCAGTGTCATGGGGCATCAGTCAAAGCTGGCCCAGTACATACAAGACTGCAAGCGCATGGGCATTGAAGTCCTACCGCCAAGCGTCAATGAATCTGTAGGCAAATTCTCGGTTTCTGGAAAGGCCATTCGTTATGGTCTGCATGCTGTGAAGAATGTTGGAAGTGGGATTATTCGTTCTATTGTTGAAAATAGAAATGGAGATGGATACACAAGCTTCCTTGAATTCTGTGAGTCGATTGAACCAAGAGAACTCAATCGAAAGGCCATTGAAAGCCTTATAAAGGCAGGAGCCTTCGACGAGTCAGGGGAGTTTCGCTCTCAACTTTTAGCCGTTTATGAAAAAATAGTGGATGGTGTACAACAGGAGAGCCGAAGAAACGCTGCGGGTCAAGTGTCTCTGTTTTCAGGACTGGAAGCTGATGTCCCTGATGTTTTTACAGCCTATCAGTTGCCTAGAATAAATGAATTTCAATTAAAGGTAAAATTGGCTTTTGAAAAGGAAATGCTGGGTATCTATCTTAGTGGGCATCCATTATCTGAGCATACAAAATGGGTGGAAGCTGTGAGCACAATTAACTTGTCTGAACTCAAAGATGCTCAGGAAGATGGATCTATTCACAAGCGGGATAATGCTCCAGTCATTATAGCTGGTATGATTGCTGGTAAAACAGAGAAAATGACAAGAAATAGCACAAAGATGGCTTTCATCACTCTCGAAGATTTATATGGCCAAATTGAGACCTTGATCTTTCCGAAAATTTATCAAAGATTTTCAGATCTTTTAAAAGAAGATGATTTTATAATATTGACGGGCAGATTAAATGTAAAAGAAGATGAAGACCCTAAAATCATAGCAGATTATATATATCCCCTTGATGAAGAGCATGTTGAAAAGATTTCTAAGATGTCAGAGGCAGAGAAGTCACGTTTGTATCAAAGAATCAATAAGAATAACAGACGTGATACATGGAAGAAATCGAAAGTTCGTGATGGACAACTTTCTCATAAAGGAAATGGACATAAAGAGTCCCGCGGGATAAAAAGCGGTGTTGAGCCATCTTCTATCCCAAGTGAAAAGCTGTATTTGAAAGTTGATGTTTTAGATGATGCAATTTTCAGACAATTGAAAGAAAAGTTGCTTACTTCGCCAGGGAATACACCAGTGGTAATCTATGTGGCAAGCCAGAAGAAAAAGCTTACAACAGCTTCAAATCTCTGGGTTTCTGTCAATGATGACCTTCTAGACTTGGTAAAACGTTTTCTTGGCGATGACGCTGTCATATTGCAATAATATGCAAGCGATTTCTTGACATATTTCATGATTTTTAGTGCATTGTATTGATATTCATACTTAAATCAATTAAAATAGGATTTGTATGTGAGCCTGAAAGTTTGACCTATGAAAATAGTAGAACATAAAGTCCTTATCTGATTGACAAATGACTTATCGATAAATGCGCTATATATAAATAGCATTTACTTGAGCATTTGTTTTGGGTAGGACAGGAAGGCCTCTTGCATAATACTGCCGTGGCACGTCGAATGCAAGCTATAGAGACGGGCAGGGTTGTTTCTATATTTTGTATGCGATGTGCAGTACCAGTCATTATGCAAGATGCCCTATGTAAATTCTTGAAGTATGAATTAGGAGTGATCTGATGAAGAGAATTGGTGTACTTACTAGTGGTGGCGACGCGCCAGGTATGAATGCTGCCCTACGTGCAGTTGTACGCGTTGCAATTTGCAGTGGACTAAAAGTATCTGGCATTAAGCGCGGATACCAAGGTCTTATTGAAGGCGATATTGAGGATATGGATGTGTCATCTGTTGGCGATATCATTCATCGAGGCGGAACAAAGCTTAGAACGGCACGTTGTGAAGAGTTTAAAACTCCAGAAGGTCTAGAAAGAGGTCTGGAAGTTCTTCGCATGTTCAATATTGATGGCCTGGTGGTCATTGGTGGAGATGGTTCATTCCAAGGGGCGAAGAAACTAGCTAATGCAGGTTTCCCAACCATTGGTATTCCGGCAACGATTGATAACGACTTAGAGTACACAGACTATACAATAGGTTTTGATACAGCACTAAATACAGTTGTAGATGCAATTTCAAAGGTTCGTGACACATCAACTTCCCACGACAGAGCGTCAATACTGGAAGTTATGGGTAGAAACTGCGGCGATATTGCTCTATATGCTGGTTTAGCAGGCGGTGCTGAAAGCATCATTATCCCAGAACTGGATAATGATGTGGATGACATTTGCCGAAAGCTGATTCAAGGCCGTAATAGAGGTAAACTGCACAACATCATTCTTTTAGCAGAGGGTGTTGGCAAGCCTTACGATTGGGCAGAAACAATTTATGAAAAGACAGGTGTGGAAGTTCGTGTATCTGTTATTGGTTACCTTCAAAGGGGTGGGACACCAACAGCATTTGACCGAATTTTAGCGAGCCGTATGGGCGCAAAGGCCATTGAACTTCTTCAAGAAGGTAAAGCGGGTCGTGCACTTGGAATCAAAGGTCACGACATTGTTGATTTAGATATTGATGATGCACTGGAAATGCATAAGAATATCGACATGGATCTTGTTAAGACTGCTGGTCAACTGTCCATCTAAAACTAGGTAAATTGCGCGTGCGTGTGCATTCATAAGGGAAAAAGGAGTGTCTTGATGAAGAAAACTAAAATCGTTTGTACGATTGGTCCAGCGAGTGAAAAGAAAGAAATTTTTATGGAACTTGTTAAGAATGGTCTTAACGTAGCAAGAATGAACTTCTCACATGGTGATCATGCTGAGCATCTAGCACGTTTTGATCTTGTTAAAGAAGTCCGTGAAGAGCTAAACACACCTGTTTCTATTCTACTAGATACAAAAGGTCCTGAAATCCGTACAGGTAAGTTCAGTGTGCCAGTTGTTGACCTTGTTGAAGGACAAGAGTTCACACTGACAACAGATGACTATCTGGGCGACCAAAATAAGTGTCAAATTTCTTATGAAGGTCTGCCAAAAGACGTTAAGCCAGGCAACATGATTCTAATTGATGATGGTCTTGTTGGTCTTGAAGTTATTGAAGTTAAAGGGAATGATATCATCACAAAGGTTCTAAATGGCGGCCCTGTTAAGAACCATAAAGGTGTAAACGTACCTGGCGTTTCAATCAATCTGCCTGCAATCACACCAAAAGACGAGTCTGACATTAAGTTTGGTATTGAAAACGGTATTGACTTTATTGCGGCGTCATTCATCCGTAAGGCTGCTGATGTCCTTGAAATCAGAAAAATTCTTGAAGATAATAATGCGCATGACGTACATATCATCTCTAAGATTGAAAACCAAGAAGGTCTAGATAATCTAGATGAGATTCTTGAAGTATCTGACGGCTTAATGGTTGCTCGTGGTGACCTGGGTGTTGAAATCCCAACTGAGCAAGTGCCACTTGCACAAAAGCTTATGATTAAGCGTTGTAACGAAGTGGGTAAGCCAGTTATCACAGCAACACAAATGCTTGACTCAATGATCCGTAACCCACGTCCAACACGTGCGGAAACAACAGATGTTGCCAATGCAATTTTTGATGGCACAGATGCAATCATGCTTTCAGGCGAAACGGCTGCAGGTAAATATCCTGTTGAAGCGGTTAAGACAATGGCAACAATTGCACAAGCGGCTGAGGGATCACTTGACTACGAACGCGTTCTAAAGAGTGTTCAAGCATCTAAATCAGATGATTCTGTGACTTACGCTGTATCTCATGCCACTGTAAATACGGCAATGGATCTAAAGGCATCAGCTATCATCACTGCGACAGCATCTGGCTTTACAGCAAGAAAAATTTCACGTTTCCGTCCATGTGCGCCAGTTATTGCTGCGACTTCTTCAGACAAAGTTCGTCGTAAGATGAACCTTGTATGGGGTGTTGAAACGGTTAAAATTGATACAGCAACAAGCACTGACGAAATTTTTGACCTAGCGCTTGAAGCTTCTCGTGAAGCTGGCCTAATCAAAAAAGGCGACCTGGTTGTTATGTCAGCGGGCATTCCAGTTGGCGTTGCAGGTGCAACAAACCTAATGAAAGTTCACCTAGTGGGCGAAGTGCTTATCAAGGGAACTGGTGTTGGTAAAGACACAACAGTTGGTAAGGTTTGCATCGTTAGATCTAAAGAAGAAGCCGAAGCTAAGTTCAAAGAAGGCGACGTCATGGTTACAAACGCAACAGATAAAGACTTGATGCCATTTGTTGAAAAGGCATCGGCACTTATCGTTGAAGAAGGCGGCTACACATCACATGCAGCTATCGTAGCGCTTTCACTTAAGAAGCCAGCCGTTGTTGGTGCGAAAAAAGCAACAGAGCTTCTTGAAGATGGCGAAACAGTGACTATTGATGCTCAAAAGGGTATTGTATACGAAGGTGAATCGCGCATTCTTTAAGCGGTTGCCAAATTTCTCAATGAGCATATTCTTTGTTTAGAATTAAAAACGGATTGATTTATGGAGGGGTGCCACGATTTTCGTGGCGCCCTTTTAGATTGCTGAAATATCCAAAATCCTGCGTTGCTGTATAACTTCCGCTTCAATCACGTATGCAGATACGCTCATAAAGCGGAAACTATCCGCGCCTTGACTTTCGAAAATTTCAGCAATCTAAAAACTGTAGGAGAAATCCGAAATCCTGCCTTGCTGTATAACAGCCGCCTCAATCCCACCTTTACAAAACTTTGTTGAAACTAATTGGAATAAGAATGATGTTATTTAAGGCGGGTATAAGTAAACATAGGGTGAATGGTGGTGAGTATATGAGGGTCAAAGAAGCCTTAAAAAAGTGCATAAAGCCAGTTGGTGTCGTTTTCATTATTATGCTTGTGGTTGTTTCATGTGTACCAGGCGATACCATTGTCAGCGATGTGAGCATAGTGAATTTTGTCGACGTCGACGAGCTGGGTCATAATTCGTCAAGTGAAGTGATCGACTCAAAAGAGACCTTCTACAACACATTGACGCCTGATGAGCAGGACTATGTTCAAATGCTCAAATTAAGTGGTTCCTTGCCTGTGGCCATGCGAATAGACGGAACGATCACAAGGCAAAAAAAGGGATTTGGTATGGATGGATTTCATTACAACCTCTTAATGCTCTTTGCAGAATATTTGGAAGTGCCTGTGGAAATTAATTTGTCCAGTTTTAACAGATACTTTGAAAACGATGGATTTATTCCTTCGGATATAAAAGTCAACGAAAACATTCGTTACACACCGGATGCTTTTGATGATTCCTTAATGCTGGTGGACAATTTGACCATTATGCCCTGGAGAAAAAAACTCATGGACTTTATCGAAATTATACCAGTGAGTGTTGTTATAATGACAACCGATGATCTCATCATAAATGATTTGCAGGAGTTGAATGGGCTGGAAGTGGCCGTGACTGCGAGCACATCCTATGCTTCCATAATGGAGGACCTTATTAAAACGTATGACCTGGACATAAAAGTCAACTATGTTTCTGATAGTCATAGAGCAAAGATAATGATGCTTGAAGGGGGCGCTGATTTTGTTTTTAGAGACAGCAACACGGCCTTTTATGAAGCTGTAAATAACGAAAGATTCAATGTAAGCTTTTCTGTGAGCAAACCCGATAGCATTGGGTGGGCCGTCGAAAAAGACAATCAAGTTTTAAAAAGCATTGGAGAAAAGTTTATACGTTACACCATTGAAACCGGTGAACTGGAAGACCTTTGGGTTAAGGAATACGGCATTCCCTTTCGAGCCTATTCCGACATACTCCGTGTGATGGACTACACCAATAAAAATTGATGGAGAGGATTCTATGCGCTTTAGAAACAGATTGCTACTACTAATAATTCCAATTATACTCCTGACTGTCTTTCTTATCACGGCTGTTGTTGTGTATACATCAGGTGTCAACATAAAATCACTTCAAGATGAAATTATTGAGTACAGACTTGAAGTGGTAAATGAGTACATTAAGACAGAATATAAGACCCTGGAACGTGTTAATTTACAAGACACCCTTCTTTATGCAACCCAGTCAAAGACGAGGGCATTTGAGTTTATTGAGCAAACTGAACTGCATGGTGGACGCTTTGTTATTATAGATTCTAAGAACAAGGTTGTGTTTCATTCTGGCAAGACAGAGGTTAGTGTACCAAGCACCACCAGTCAGTTTTTAAAAGACAATTTAGGTTTAAATAAAAAAATACAGTCAAAATCCGATGGCCACGTTTTACTCACTTACTATGAATATTTCGAACCGTGGGATTGGTATATTTTAGCGGTGGTTGACAAGGATATTATCTATCAAGATGTTTATAGGGCCATATGGTTGTCAGTGGGCGCTGGACTTTTGGTTTTGATAGGAGCCATTATTGTGATTAGACGCGTGGCATTAATGATTTCTCAACCCATTGAAGACTTGACGATGGGAACCATTGCTATGAGAAATGGGCAATATGATGTACGGGTAAAAAGTGGTGGCGAAGGAGAACTCAGCGAACTGGCAGATTCGTTCAACACCATGGCTGAGGAGATTGAAGACAATTTCATTCAAATTCGCTCAAAGTCAGAAGTCTGTCCTTACTGGCGTCGTTTGCTGCGGGCATGGCCCATGATTTAAAACACCCATAGGCAATTCAAACACTCTGGTGTCTTATTTAGAAGAAGAAGTAAAGAAGTTTAATAAGGCCTATGAAAACAATGAGCTTCGTAAGGGAATGGTGGAGTCTTTTATAAAAGAAATGGAAGGGTCTATTGATATTATGTCTAAGAACATTTCCCAGGCCACTGAACTTGTCACTGGCTACAAAACAGTGTCCGTTGACCAGTTGAATCGAGAAAGACGGATGATTGACCTTAAAAGTTATGTGAGTGAGGTTCTTTATACACTTCGGCCTAAATTAAAAACATCAAACATAAAAGTCAACAATAACGCCGAAGATGATATTATCACATGGACCTATCCAGGAGCCATATCACAAATTCTAACCAATTTGATCATGAATTCTCAAATTCATGGATTTGAATCTATGGAAGAGGGACGTATTGACATCACAACGAAAAAAGAAAATGGCAACATTGTTATGATCTATGAAGACAATGGGGTTGGCATCTCCGAGGAGAATTTGAAAAAAGTGTACGATGCCTTTTTCACAACCAAGCACGATAAAGGCGGTAGCGGACTTGGCATGCATATTATTTATAATCTTGTCAAGTCCTTGCTACATGGGACTGTTGACTGTGAAAGTCAACTTGGACAAGGGGTAAAGTTTACTATAGTTTTTCCTGATGAAGCTCAAAATTCATGATAGAATGATCTGAGAGACTAATTAGGAGATGACGAATATGTATAAAAATGATGCACTTGTGCGCCCGCGTTATGCTGAAACAGACCAGATGGGTGTCATATATCACGGAAATTATTATGCCTGGTTTGAAGTGGGGCGGTCTGACTTTTTAGGTCATTGGGTTACACTTATAAACGCCTGGAAGAGGAGGGGATTATACTTCCTGTTGTAGAAAGCAGTTGTAAATATATAAAACCAGCCATGTATGATGAAGAGGTTCTCATTCGAACATTTGTGGAAATGCAAAAAGGCATTCGAATTGGATTTAAGTATGAGGTCTTGCGAAAAGAAGATGAAACCCTACTTGCAGAGGGGCGGACACTTCATGCCTTTGTGGGAAAAGACTTAAAACCTATTCGCCTAAAGACACTAAGTGACCAGTTTAAAGCAGTGCTTGAAAAGGTGCGTCCATAATATTGGCTAATGTATATAAAAGCAAATAAGCCCCTGAAGTCGTATTAAAACAATACAAACTTCAGGGGCTTTTCAAATTTTATGAATCTGAAATGCATACTTATGGACAATCATGCTGTCGATTATAACTTGAATCTATTCTATTAAATATTGTGGAACAAGGTCCCTGCGAACAAGATCGGCATAGCTTTCTCTTCTACGGATTAGATGGGCCTCTCCCTTGTTTAAAAGAAGGACAGCCGGACGGGGGAGATAGTTGTAATTGCTGGACATGGACTCGGTGTAGGCGCCCGTTCCAAAAACAGCAAGAAAGTCTCCACGTGAAGGGCTGTCAAGTTCAATGTCCCGAATGAGAATATCACCTGACTCACAGCACTTGCCAGCCACAGTTACAAGTTCGCCGTGTTCGCGGTCTTTTTTATTGGCAATCTGAGCGGAATACTTTGCAGTATAAAGGGCTGGGCGTATGTTGTCGGGGATACCTCCATTTACAGACACATAGGTTCGGACATTTGGAATATGCTTGACACTTCCAATCTCATAAATTGTCAGACCTGCATTGGCAATGAACCAGCGTCCAGGTTCAATTATAACCCTTGGCATGGGATGGCCAGAGCCTTGAGACCAGGTGGTGATTTTATTCATAATTGGGTCGGTAAAATCCTTAAGGGACATTTCCGTATCAGATTCAGTATACCGCACACCGAATCCGCCCCCAGTGTTGAGCTCAGAAATCTGGAAACCGGCCTTAGCAATGTCCTCAGCCAGTTTAAGGACCACTTCAAGCGCATTGAGATGAGATGTGTTGGATTGCAGCTGAGACCCGACGTGGAAATGAAGTCCAAGGGGGTCGATGAAGTTCGAGCGGCCTGCATAAGTGTATTCATCAACACTTGTTCAAGGGGGATACCAAATTTTGAGTCACGGTCGGCTGTGGCGATGTAGGCATGTGTCCTGGATGACACTTCAGGTGTAATGCGAAATAGAACAGAGACACGTGTGTTTTTATGGGCACAAATTTTTTCCAGCATTCTAAGTTCAGATGGATTATCAACAATAATCCGTCCGACTTGAAGGTCAACCGCCTGGGACAATTCCTCGTAAGACTTGTTGTTGCCATGGAAAACTATATTTCTCATTGGGAAATTGGCTGTTTGAGCAACATACAATTCTCCACCTGACACAACATCCAGACCCATTCCGTATTTTTCAACAAGTTTGCACATGGCTGTGTTGAGAAAAGCCTTTGAGGCATAGACCGCTTGAACATGATTGTATTTATCTAAAAAGTCCTTGTGGATTTCCTTTGATTTCTCCTCAAGTCTGCTTTGAGAAATCATTAAAAGGGGTGTGCCATATTCTTTTGCAAGCGCAACGGTGTCGCAGTTATCAAATAATAAGTTTGTAGGTGTAAGCATTGCATGTCCTCCTTGAAATTCAATGAAATATCGTTTGTCATCTATATATTCAAGAAGCGTGCCAACAATGCTGTATGTTCTAGGTTTTAGAATATACTTCCCCAAGCATAAAGATCCTTGCGAAGGGATTCATGGAAATTGTTCGAGCCTTCGATTAGGCTATTTTGAACCACGCCCCCTTGCGAGCCTGTGGAATGGACATACTGTCCTTTGCCTAGGTAGAGGCGATATGGCCGGGGAAATAGAGGAGATCGCCTGGTTTTGCAGTGGCTTCGCTGATTTCATGGACCAAATAGTCAGGTTGTATAACAGCGTCTCTATAGATGGAAATACCATTTATCCAGTAAGCCATAAAGGTGAGACCAGAGCAGTCTATGCCCGCTGGAGATTTGCCACCCCACTTATAGTGTGTTCCCATATAAGAAAGAGCATCGGAAACAAGACGCTGTCTCAAGGCGCTTTCATCTTTAGGGTTAGGTAAGCTTTTGTAAGGGCGAATCCATTCGGAACGGCAGTGGCCTTGACGACCATCATGTAGTTGAACCTTGCACCAACCCTGTATGTCGCAATCGTCTTCCATGAGAAAGAGACGGCTGCCCTTTGGAATGTTTAGGAGGGGACGTCCACGGTAACTGGCCTCAGGCATAATTTCTGCAAAAGGGGACTGCACATAGGCATTACACTTGTCCATCCAGTCTGTGGGACTCTTTTTAGAAATATCTGATCTGTGCATCCAGCCCTTATACTTGTACTCCATTTCCACAAGACACCAATCGTCTTGCCTTTCCACTATATTGAGCTTCATACCATATAAAGCTTGATCAGCCAGTTCAGATGTTTGACTTGGCTTTAATAGCAAGTCAGCGAATGGGGATATTACAATATAATTTTTAGACACGTTTGACCTCCTCATACATGCATTTGGCGATTTTTCCGATACATTCCATGCCCTTGATTTCATCAGATTGTCCCTGTATGAAAACACCGATAAGGTAGGTGTGACCACCAGCCTTAAAGAAGCCAATATCATGCTGAATACCCTGGTTGAGTCCAGTTTTATGGGCCAGTTCTACACTTTCTGGAAGAAACCGTCCGAGCATGGTCCTATCCCTTTGTTTGGATAGGACGTCAAGCATCCATATAGATTTTTGGTCTCCTAGATTGGCACTTTGAAAAACACCTTCAAGAAGCTGGACTGCATCAGCCAACGAGGTGTGGTTTTCAAGTCCATGATGGACAGCTTGCGTGTCCATCATTTTACGTTGTAAAGTGGTTTTGTCGGCACCAAGCCTTCTGATATGTGCATTGATCTCCTCCATTTGAAGAAGGTCGATAAGTAAGTTGGTAGCGGTGTTGTCACTTAAAATAATCATGAGTGTGGCCATGTCATCAAGACGCCATGAGACTTGTTTTAAGTCAGATAGTAGGCTGAACGACACCTTTTCCTTATGGGGAACAAGCAAGGTTTGGCCAGGATCAAGAGACGATTTTTCAAAAGCTTCAGCACACTTTGAAAGTATAAAGAGCTTTATAATACTGGCTGATCGCATTTTCATAGAGGCATTTCTTTCATATAAAATTTGGCCTGTGTTTAAGTTCTTTAGTATGAGGCCAAATCTGCCTCCTGTGATTGAATAAGACTGTCCACGTCATTAAAGTTCATATGACCTCCTATGTATTAAGACTGTATTAAGACGAAAGTAAGTAAAGCCGATCCACTCCATGAGCCTTAAACTAATTATAGCCAGTATAAAAATCAAAACAGGTACTGTTTAACTTGTTAGAAGGATCGTTTTATACTGGAGGTTCTACCTGTCCAATTTAGAATGCAAAATACATTCCATAAGATGCCCTTTATAAAAAATCACTGTAGTATTTCTTTTTATTGCTAACATAATGTTTAACGGCGTCTTTATAGCAACGATCAAAGCCCGCTGGGAACTACCCCAGTAGCGCTTTTCAATCTCGCTGATAATGTCCTCCGATACACCATTAAATTTTTTCCCCACAAAAAGAGCCCGTACAAAGCTTTTGGTTTCATCAAGAATAAAGGATGCTGAAGCATCCACAATTTCATCTGTTTCCACGTTTACGGAAAAGCCTACAAAAATTGCGTATAAACATTCATAATCGGGTTGTCGGGTTGCGTTCTTCCGTGTCCGACAACATAAACAGTATTCATATCCATATAACCCCTCCATAGTCTTGTTTATTAAGTATAGGTATTATAATTTAAACCTGTCAAGTTGGTAATTGAGACACTTTGTGATATAATATAGAAAATTCAGAAAATGATATTCGTTCGATATGCTCACAAACGGCTAAACGCCGCACGTATCAGTGTATTGGGTCCGAAACCTTGTGTTTCGGGCCTTTTTTGTTTGGGGGAATACAAAAAATGGAAGATAACATACTAGATCTGGTGGATGAAGGCATAATTGCTGTAGACAGCGCTGGATCAATTTGCATATTTAATAGAAAAGCCAAGGAAATATTCGGAATTGATTCGTCCGCAAATACGGACTATCCGTCCGGAAAACTGGAAGACGGCGATGTGGTTGTTTTGGCGATCACATCACTGGGGCAAGATGATGGTCATCTGACACCGGGCCTTTTAAAAAAAAATTGGTGTGACGAGAAAACTATCTAAAGATGCTGCAATTCTAATCATTGGAGAAGTTGGGGGACAAGAAATCGCCCAGGTGAAAACTTCAGATTCGCAAGGCTTTGGCACGAAACTTGAAATGACACATATATACAAGGGCAGGCGTATATCCACACAAATTGACCTATGTGAAAGGTCAATAGACATTATTATTGATGGTCAGAATTATCAAGTGGAGTTCATACAAAGTTTTGGACATATGGTTGTTTTATGTGGAAAAACAGGGGCCGTTAAGTTTGTACAGTCAAAGGGCTACTCCTTCAGAAAGGAGTCGATTGGAGACCTTCTTCGTGGGGAATCATTCAGGGGCCAGTCTAAGAATGAATCCATTGATTTATTGGGTCGACCTATTGATGAGGTCCTCAATGAACCCCTCTTGCTTAGGCAGTTGTCGCAAACAGCAAATGGACAAGCAAAAGGTTTTAGAAAAAATTACTTAAACATTCATGGACGACCGGTTCTTTGCTCCTTGCAAAATTTAGAATCCAACGGTTTAGCAAACAAGGCCCTTCTTAAAGTGGAAGATGTTTCAGAGTTTGACATGCTTATACGAGAGAGAAATGAGGCACTAAAAGAGTTACAAGTGTTTAGAAATAGACTCCTACTGGATAAAGAGCTTGATCCATTCCCACAAATTATAGGGTCAAGCCAAGAAATGAAACAGGTGAAAGGACTGGCTAAAAGTGCCTCAGCCAGTCAGTCCACCGTTTTAATACTAGGAGAAAGCGGGACAGGAAAAAACGTTATAGCCCGGCTATACATGAGAAGTCATCCATTCGTAATAAGCCATTTATTCAGGTCAACTGCGGTGCTTTGCCTGAACACCTTATAGAAAGTGAACTCTTTGGATATGCTTCTGGCGCCTTTAGTGGGGCCAGTAGTAAAGGCAAGCCCGGTTTTTTTGAACTGGCAAGTGGAGGCACCCTCTTTCTAGATGAAGTGGGAGAAATCCCCTTAAATGTTCAAGTCAAACTTCTTCATGCCATACAGCACAATCAGTTTTTTAGGGTAGGGGGCATTAAGGCCATTGATGTGGATATACGTATAATCGCTGCCACCAACAAGGTCCTTGAAAAAGAAGTTATAGCAGGTCGATTTCGAGAGGACTTGTATTACAGACTTAATGTACTTCGTATCACCTTGCCGCCCCTGCGAGACAGGGCAGTAGACATTCCTCATCTTATAAATGCTCTGCTTCCAAGTGTTTGCAAGCGACTTGGAAAGCCCATAGTGAAAATATCAAAGAAGGCTGAAAACAAGCTGATGCAACACGCATACCCGGGAAATGTCAGGGAACTAGAAAACCTATTGGAGCGGGCATTAAACATGGCGGAGGCCACCATTGACGCGGACCACATAATTTTTGACGCTTTAAGTCAGACTTATGAGGGTCTAGAACAAAACCAACAGATGCCGGACCATGACAATACGTCAAAGTCCTTAAAAAGCATAATGCAAGAACTTGAAAAAAAAGAAATCGAAAAGGCATTGAAACACCACGCAGGCAACAAAGACATGGCACGCAAGGCGCTTGGCATTGGAAAATCAAGCTTTTATGAAAAAATGAAAAAATATCAAATAGCTTTGTAGGGTGTTTACATTTAAATGGAGGCACAAATTATGATTTTAGAGTCTATAGAAATAAAGCAAGTGGATATTCCCTTGGAAAAGCCCTTTAAGACTGCACTTCGAACACTGAGCACAGTGGTTTCTATCGAAGTGACAATAAAGACGAATACAGGGCATGAGGGGTATGGTGCGGCTTCTCCTACAGCGGTTATTACGGGAGACACAATCGGTTCAATAAAGTCAGCTGTGCAAGAAATCTGGGTAAGAATTAAAGGCCGGTCCATAGATGACTGGGATACTCTAATGACCCTTATAGACAGTGGCATAGTGGGTAATTCAAGTGCCAAAGCCGCTATGGATATTGCTCTTCATGACCTTAGGGCAAAACAATACGGTGTCCCCCTCTATAAGCTTTTAGGAGGCGCTAAAACCCAGCTTGAAACAGACATGACTGTGAGCCTTGATAAACCAGAAATAATGGCACAAGATGCTGTGAATGCTCTTAGAAATGGATTCAGGGCCCTTAAGGTTAAGCTGGGCAATGATTCTGAGATGGACCTAATGCGAATGAAGGCTATTTATGACGCAGTAGGAAGCGATGTGAAAATAAGGTTGGATGCCAACCAGGGGTGGTCAAGAAAAGAAGCGGTTCGTTCTGTTTTGAAAATGCTTGATACAGGAATTGACATTCAATTAGTGGAACAGCCTGTTTCAGCCCATGACTTAGACGGTATGAAGTACGTGACAGACAATATCCCCGTGGCTGTTTTGGCAGATGAAAGTGTGTTTTCTTATCAGGATGCAATCAAAATTATTCAAATGGGCGCAGCTGATTATCTTAATATTAAACTCATGAAGACTGGTGGCATTGATGCCGCTATGCGAATCACCTCTTTTGCACAGGCCTATGGCATAGAGTGCATGATTGGCTGTATGATGGAGGGTCCAATTGGTATTGCCGCCGCAGTTCATTTCGGGTGTGGAAGGCACAGAGTGGGCCTTGCAGATTTAGATGTTCCATCAATGTATAAAGGGACCAGTGGAGATCATGACCGAGGTTTTATCAGAGAAAATGCTTTCTTGCGACCAAGAGATTTGACTGGGCTGGGGATTTAGATGAAATACAACTTAGTTAGGGATTGGGTCTAGCGTTATCAGACCGATTACATAGAAAAAGGGAGGAATACAATGATGAAGAAACACTTGGCCTTAATAATGGCGCTTATGATGATTATAGGTACACTTGCAGGATGTGCCCCATCACAAAATGAAGCTCCGAGTACTGAAACAGAGCCAGCTGAGCAAACAGAAAGTACAGACACACAAGAAAGCACTGAGTCAGAGCCAGAAGAAATGGCTGAAGAAGTGGAACAGACACTTATTTGGAACCTCGGATCAGAACCTAAAACCCTTGACCCAGGTCTAAACACAGCCGTTGACGGCGGTGACATTATCAACCACTTGTTTGAAGGGTTGATGCGTGAAGTGAATGGCATTCTTGAACCAGGGATGGCTAAGAGCTACACGGTATCAGACGACAAACTCACTTATACTTTCGAACTAAGAGATGCCCAGTGGTCTGATGGTCAGCCAGTGACAGCATATGATTTCGAGTATGCATGGTCAAGAGTTATTGATCCAGAAACAGCTTCAGAATATGCGTGGATTTTTGATGAGGCCAATGTGGATAGCTTTAGAGCCCTTGACGAAAAAACATTTGAAGTGACCCTTGAAGTACCATCTCCATATTTTCTTGGTTTAACAGCCTTTTTCACATTTATGCCAGTGCGTGAAGACGCAGTTGAATCAGGTACAGACGGTATGTGGGCCATTGATCCTGCAAAGAGCATTGCCAATGGACCATTTGTCCTTGCAGACTATGCAACAGGTGACAAGCTTGTCCTAGAAAAGAATGAAAAATACTGGAGAGCAGACGAAGTCAATCTAGAACGTATTGAGGCCCTTATGATCGTCGACCAGTCAACAGCCTTAACGGGCTATGAATCAGGTCAGGTTCATGTGATTGATGATATGCCAACCGCAGAAATTCCAAGACTTTTAGCAGAAGATCCAACATTTATGATACTGCCATACGACGGTGTCTATTATTATATTTTCAACACGAAAGTCGCCCCTCTTGATGATGTTAAGGTGAGAAAGGCTCTAACACTGGCTATAGATAGAACAGCCATAGTTGAGACAGTTCTAAAAGGTGGTCAGCGTCCTGCCAAGAACATGGTTTCCCAAGCATCAAGAGATGCAAATGGAGACGTGTTTGCAGAAGTGGCTGGTAGCTTTGGAATTCCAATGGACGGCAGTGGTGTCGAAGAAGCCAAGGCCCTACTGGCAGAAGCGGGTTATCCAAATGGTGAAGGGTTCCCTGAGTTTACACTGCTATACAACACATCAGAAAGTCATAAGGCAGTGGCAGAAGCCATTCAGGAAATGTGGAATCAAAACCTAGGCATCAGCATTCAACTAGCCAATCAAGAATGGGCGGTTTTCCAGGACACAAGAAGAAGTCAAACATTCGATATTGCCCGTGGTGGATGGATCGGTGACTACTCAGATCCAATGACTTACCTGGGTTTATTCCTAAAAGGTGCTTCTATGAATCATGCCCAGTGGGAAAATCCAGACTATGATGCCCTTATTGAAAAGGCTAGTGTGGAGGATGGACAAACACGTTTTGACACTCTACAAGAAGCGTTGAAACTGGTAATGGAAGACCATGCCTACCTCCCAATATACTACTACACAGATCAAATTATGGTTTCAGAAGATGTTTCAAACTGGGAAAAAACCACACGAGGCAACTGGTGGTTTGGTTTTGCTAAAATGGTTGAGTAATTCAGTTTGAAATCTTTATGAAATATAGAATTGGGTGTAGAAATTAATCCCCTCTACACTTATGTCATAGGTCTTGGCACAAGAGCATATTGCCCCAAGCTAAGTGTGTGTAAGGACCGGACATGTGTGGCTGTCAGACATTATTTTATGTCCTGACAGCCATTTTTCTAGTCAACATTTATTCAGGGATTGAGTTTATTGCACTATGTGACGTTATTATAAAGGGATGCATAAAATGAGAGACACAAGACTATACAATCTTTTAACACAAGGCAAAATGATTGATCAGACCACTTATGAGATCGACCTTGATTATGGGTTTGATGAAATGCTTATCACATGGAATGGTGTACTGGAAAGATCGGACGAAATTGAAATATACTTTGAGCTCTTCTCAAAGGGCATTTGGTCTCAGACCTATAAATTACTTAGGTTTACTCGGGGGAAAAGAAGAGGCGGTTACGGTCTACAAGCTGATGCTTTTGGAAGCTTAGATATAGATGTTTTTAAAACCAAAAAGGGCATGGAAATAGGTAAAATACGAGTGCATATACTAAGTGGAAGTGAGACGGAATCCAGTGGCTGTGTTCTCGCCTCAGGCGTATTTGTCTCATTGCTAAAAGAAGGGCAAGTCAAAGAGAGTCAAGAAGGTATATCTTGCTTTATGCCCGCACCGGTGCTTGTTCAATATCCTGTTGATAAGATCGGGCGAAGAATATGCAGTCCGACCAGTTGTGCTATGGCCATGAATATATTCGGGAAAATTGTCCTTCCTGTAGACTTTGCGGCTTTGGCATATGATTTTCAAAACGATATTTATGGAAACTGGTCAATGAATATGGCGGCGGTTTCCCAGTATGGGCTTCGTGCAGTGGCCAGACACTTTATGGGTATTGATGATCTTGTAAACAGCATCAAAAAAGGACATGCGGTGGTTGTTTCCGTCAAAACCGGGAAAGACAAAGGTTTTACAGGTGCCCTTCAAACATATCCAAATGGTCACCTTATGCTTGTAAGAGGATTTGAAAAAATAAATGGGGTCTGGTGCGTGATGGTTTGTGACCCTGCTGACTTTGACGCAAGAAATTCCAAAAGAGACTACCCTGTAGAAGAGTTGCTAGAATTCTGGTCGGGAGTGGGCTATGAAATAGGACCAGTGAAAACCAGTAAAAGAAATGAAGGGGACCGGGTATTTGACAGCATAAAAAAGTGGATGCCAGGGATCAGTTTAGACCTGCGCTACGGGACGGACAATAATATTTTTGGAAGTCCAGTTTATACAGAGTCATTGGACCGGTTTCAAATGCTTCGCATAGGGACACTGAAGAAATTGACATACGCCCACTGGTTGCTCTCTCGCAAGGGGTATGGCTTAAAAATATGGGATGCCTATCGACCACTGGCGATTCAGCAAAAGCTATGGGAGGTCCATCCTGATGAACGGTTTGTGGCCTTTCCAGAGAAGGGGTCAAAACATAACCGAGGGTGTGCTGTCGACTGCACCTTGATAGACGCATCCGGCAAGTCTGTGTTTATGCCAAGTGATTTGATGATTTTAGCGAAAGAGCTCGAGCGGACAGAAATGACTTAAGTCCAGATGTGAAAACAAATATTGATGTGTTGCAGTGGGCTTTTCGAAAAGCCGGATTTGAAACCCTTGAAGATGAGTGGTGGCATTTCCATGACAGCGACTGGAAGAATTATGATATTCTTTAGTTCTCAATATTAGCGATAATAGGCAAAAGAAAAAAAGCAAAAGAAAAAAGCAAAAGAAAAAAGCAAAAGAAAAATCCACCCCAAATGCCTGTTTAAAACAGGTTCAGGGTGGATTTGTTTTTTATTCAATGTTTAAATACATGCTTGGTTCAAATGAGCGACCTAGAGTATAGCCATGAAGTTCACCTTCAGCCATGGAATCCGTTATGATTATGAGTTTTTCAACCCCTTCAATACTGAAAGTCGAGTATACAATACTATCCATCATAAGTCGTGCGTAAGCATCATCAGCATCATAAGCTGTTTGAATTTCATCACTTAGCTTGAGTGTTAAAACACCACTATCCAGTGATTCTTCAACAATATCTATGCTGGAAATCACAGGTGGATAAAGATCATTTCCCGTATCCACACCATTTTTAAGATAGGCAAGCATTTCAGAAGCTGAAGTGGCCTCTACCTCAACAGGTGTCAGATACAAGTGGTCTGTTTCTGTGTGTAGGCCCATATAGGCTTCAGGCCCTTTTGGCTCATTGTATCGTTTGCTTAAGTCAAATCCATTAAGTGGTTTATCTGTTCTGTTATCCACTGAGAACTTAACACTTGAGACATTCTCAATATGAGTCATGGTGTTAATGAGAGAATGCATCATAAGGTATGTGTCATCTGTACCAGTGGTGAATTCCTTATTCTCATGAGAGTTTGTATGCAGTGTCACAGTGCCTGTTGAAGATGAAAAGCGTGCGACAGGAATATATGGTGCCGGAGACTGGGAACTGAGTCCACTTTCCTCTAATGGCCCATCGCGAAGGGCATTGAGAGTGGTTCGAATGAGATTACCACTATAAGAAATTTCCCTAGAAATTGGAACAAGATAGTTCCTGCTTTTATCTGTAAAATACATGGTAATGAGTCTTTTGCCCCGGGCTGCAGATTCTTGTGGACCCTTATAAGAGGCCTTTCCATAATATGTCACTTGAAGGGATTTGTCTAGTGGTGCCCTCAGGTGGTCACTCTCTGAAGAGAGCGTTAAGGTGTAATGTCCACTTTTTAAATTGAGGTCTTGAAGGGTGGCTTTAATGGTTAAGGTGACCACATCTCCATTTACATCTGTTGAAATAAGTCTCTTTAAGTCTGAATTTTGAAGTCGTTTGACTATGGTGGTCTCAGATTTTGTGCTGCCCTGATAGATTTCAAGTTGAATATCGTTAGTGAAGTCTGAAACCTGATCAGCTTCAAGAGACGATGTGCCTACAAATTTAAAGTTTAGACTGTCTGGATTGTAAAGGTAGTCAAAATCAAAAATTTTCGTATGTAAGATCGAGTGTGGCTTCCTCTAACACTGGGCTTTCTTCTGGCTCAGTTTCCTCTTCGGCCGCCTCTGGAAAAGAAATATTTAGATTCAAAATTTCAGTATTGATCGGAACGGCTGACACCGTAAAAGCTATGATTAGAACGAGTATAATGTTCGCTAAAATCCGTGACATAGAATCCCCCTTATTGTCCCCTAATTTTATGAAGCTGATACTTTTGTCTTGGGTTTAAGTCGTTACCTTATTATTATAAAATAATTATTGAATTAATGCCATTGGTGATATATATTTTATGTTGAGCTTTTTCTAGAAAGTGGTTAAAACTTGGCATAAACAAGTGATTTCAGACACCAATTTAACAAATTATGACCTCCACTTTTATAAATAGGGTAGATAAACAGATAAGTTGTTTATAAATGTGTGATATATAGATGTGTGGTATATAATAGAAACAATTCGATGATTGATGTATAGAGTATAAGACTGGAAGGTTTAAAAATGAGTATACCTGTTCAAAAGAATGAACATATAGAGCTGGATATAGTGAGTCTTGGAGAAGCGGGCGAAGGCATTGGTCGTGTGGATGGTTTTACGATCTTTGTTCATGGGGCTGTTCCGGGAGATAAGGTGAAGGCCAAGCTGATAAAGGTCAAAAAAACCTATGCTGTGGGCAAACTAGATGAAGTCATAAAGTCATCTGAGGATAGAGTGGACCCGCCTTGTCCCTATGTGAGCCAGTGCGGTGGCTGTCAAATCCAGCATATTGATTACAAGGCCCAGCTTGCCTATAAAAGAGAATTTGTTCAGTCCGCTATGGACCGAATTGGCAAAATAGATGTTGAAGTTCTGCCAACCATAGGGATGGATGAACCGTTTCGGTATAGAAACAAGGGGCAGTACCCTGTAGGGGGCACAACAGACCAACCCAAAATTGGATTTTTCAAGGCCAGAACCCATGAAGTGATTGATGTGGATGTCTGTAGGTTACAGTCCATTTCAGCGGATAAAGCCGTTAGCATAATAAGACAAGAACTGCCTAAGCTGGGATGGCCTATTTACAATGAGAAGACCCACAAAGGATTTTTACGCCATATTCTCATACGGACAGCCCACAAAACAGGGGACATGATGGTTGTTTTCGTTGTGAAGGGCAACAAGTTGCGAGGTGCCCAGCCCCTCATAGACAGACTGCTTGCTGAAGTGCCAGAAATAAAGAGCATTATACTTAATGAAAACAAGTCAAAGGGCAACCGCGTTCTTGGCTTTACCAATAAGACCATTTGGGGCAGTGACAAAATCACAGATTATATTAAAGACCTGTCTTTTGAAATATCACCACTATCATTTTTTCAGGTCAACCCTGTCCAAACGGAAAAACTCTATAGCAAGGCACTGGAATATGCTGAACTAACAGGGGATGAAACCGTATTTGATATTTATTGTGGCATTGGCTCGATTTCTTTATTCCTCGCTCAAAAAGCCAAGCGGGTTGTGGGTGTTGAAATTGTGGAAGATGCTATTAAAGATGCCCAGGCCAATGCAAAACGCAATGGTTTTGACAACACAGACTTCCATACTGGAGCGGCTGAAACAATCATTCCTGAACTCTATAAAAAAGGCTATAAGGCTGATGTGGTCGTGGTTGATCCACCAAGAAAGGGTTGTGACGAAATCGTTCTTAAAACCATAGCTGACATGGCGCCAAAGCGGGTGGTTTACGTGTCCTGCAAACCATCGACCCTAGCCAGAGACCTTCGTATACTGGAAGACCATGGTTATAAAACGGTTAAGGTTCAGCCGGTTGATATGTTTGCTCATACTGGGCATGTTGAGACTGTTTGTGAACTATATAGAATAGACAAGTAAGAGCGTAATATCAAGGGTTTTATCTAGTATATATTTTTCGATTTGTGGATATTTAGCGAGGGAACATAATGACATTTTAAGTTGGATAAAGAGTATCTGGTCATAATTTGATCAGGTACTTTTTTAGTGGAGTGAAATTCTAATTGTTGATCAAATCATATGTATAGAATAGATGAATTATATTACAAGTGGGGCATGTTGGAAAAGTTAAAGTCTTATAATCTTGCGGAATTAACAGTCTGAATTACTGTGGGCGTATTTTAATAGTCATGCATCCAGTGTGGAATTGAATGTTTGGTAAAGTATTGTGAATAAGGTTGATAAGCTGTAAGATATTATTATGGAAAATGTTTGATTTTAAGTAGGGGGTTGGATTTTGTGATGAAAAAACGAGTATCAATAGTATTGATTTTAATAATGATATTAAATTTATTTTTGGGATACCCTATGGTATTCAAAGATAAAATATCATTTGCATTAAGTGAAGTCGATGAGACGGCTGCAAAACTATCTGAACTAAGTGTAACGTCAGGTAGTGCTGTTGAAATCGCTTCAGATGACCTTGCGGTTATATCTGGAGACGCATTAATCACGCAAGAACAATTCATGGTAATGATAGCAGAATTGAATGGAAAATATGATGAAGCGTCAGTCTTTAGTATACCAGCAGATTTCAGTGATGTAAGTGAAGAAGAATGGTATGCGCCGTTTGTATGGTATGCATTTTATCAGGGGTGGACAGCGGGAAAAGGTGATGGAACATTTGGTGTGGGTTCAAGTGTATCACTGAAAACCGTTGCAAACTTCGTGTTAGAAAGTGAACACTATACTGTTGTAAGCTATGAAAATATTATAGAACAGCTAAAGCTTATGGGTGTTGAAGTTGATGTAGCTGATGAAAATGCAATTACATTCGCTGAGTATTCTGAAGTAAATAATAAACTAAAATCTGTAATCCGCTATACAGAGAAAGAAGATGCACTTATTCAAATAATGAAGTTGCTCGGTGTTGAGGAAGAGGCATCAAATTTTGAAGCAACTGCATATTATGTAGATATAGATGCAAATGATTGGTATGCCCCATATGTGGGATATGCATATGCTAACGGATGGTTAGAAAAAAACAAAATATATTTCAATCCAGATGATGACATATCAAAAGAAACTATATGTGGAATTGTATTGCGCGCATTGGGGAAAAATATCGAAAATGCAGATGCATATGAATATGTAAAGAATATTGGATTTGAAGAAAATTATTTGACTGAAGATATCTTGAATGATAGAAGACCTGAAGCAAAACGTAGTGATGTCAATGTACTCACGAATTATGTAATTGAGAATGTAGACAGGGAAGCGAGTTTTGGCGATCTAGATGATTCGAGTGATTCAATTTCAACATCACATTCACATCATTCAAATAGTTCAAATTCAGCAACTAAATCGACTGTATCTCAAACAGATATTGGAGTAGTAAACAGTCAAACGAATCCAGTTCTATCAAGCATTGTTAAAACAAGTGCAGGCGTTAAGACACTCACGGTAAATATATCGGATAAAGCAATTGAACGTATGATTGAAACATCAAACAGAACACCTGGTGGGAGCAACCGCGTAGTCATTCCAGTGATTAAGTCAGATGCAGATCAAGTGCATACGATATTGACAGGTGATCTTATAAAAATTTTGGAAGATAAGGAATATAAATTGACGATCAGTACAGATGATATAGAATACGATGTTCCAAGTGCAGACATTAACATTTCCAAAGTAGCGACAAAGCTAGGGCTAGCTGAGGACAACCTAATGGGACTTGAAGTTTCTGTGGAGATTGAAAAACAGTCAGAAAGCAAGAAGAATAAAATTGTAGTAGATGCAGAATCGGATGGATATACGGTGGTATATGATCCAGTGAGGTTTAGTGTAAAAGCAAAAGCGACGGATCGAAATGGTAAAGATAGAACAGTAGAGATAGATCAATTCAGTAACTTTGTGGAACGACGTGTGGCATTGCCAAATGATACTGATATCACTACTGCAATAACTGGAATGATTTATATGGAAGATGGCACATTTAACCATGTTCCAACAAAAGTAGTAGAAGAAAACGGTGTGAATTATGCATGCATAAGCTCTATGACTAATTCTGACTATATTCTAATAAGCAATCCAGTAGAGGTTGAAACGGTAACAGGTCACTGGTCAGAAAATGCAGTAAATGGTTTAGCATCTCGTCTTATTATTGAAGATACAGATCACTTTAATGCGGATGCTTTAATCACAAGAGCAGACTTTATTACTTATCTCGTTAAAGGGTTGGGATTATATCGATCAGGATCAGCTCATGATATGGTATTTACAGATATGACTATAGATAATGCCGATGCACTGACAGTTGCAAAATCTTATGGTATTGTCTCTGGGTATTTAGATGGAAGTGTACACCCTGATACAGAGATTACACGAGAAGAAGCGATAGTTTTACTTGAAAATGCAGTAAATGCAGTTGGAATATTTGAAAATCGCGTAGATAGTTATCCATTATTCACAGACGAATCAGAAGTTAGCGAGTGGGCAAAGCCAGCAATCAAACATATGACAGGCTTGAATATAATAAATGGAATCAGCAAGGGATTCTTAATCCAAAAGGGAAGTTAACATACGGTCAAGCAGCTACCGTGATTGAGAAGTTGTTGCAGAAAGCGAGCTTAATCGACTAAATTATAATTTGTGATATTTATGAATGATTTCTAGAACGCGAAAAATTGGTATGATACATTTGTAGGAGCGCATGTTTTATCAGACAATATGTATCGAAGTGAACCAACACCTAAAAGCTAGATCCAAAAATCTAATGGCTAGGAGGTTGGTTCTTTTTTTGTAAGGATGGGCATACTATTTGCACATTACTTCTTCAGACAGAACTTTTGTTTAAAGGGGGGAAATGAAGTGCATAATTCTATAAACTTCATAGAAACACCCTTTAAATCTAGACATATCCTAAACCTCATCAACCAAACCCATGAAAGTATCTTCAGTACAAACAGACTTTTCAGCTTGTCTATCACACCAAGGAAATGCAGTAGTTCCCATGCTATGTGCCAGTGAAGATTTACAGAATAGATAAAACTGGGTCATAAAGGTCATTGAAGAGTATGTAATACGGGTTTCTGTACAAATTGTGGCTTAAGCAAACCTGACCAAATCTCCACAAGTGATCATGTAAATAGGAGCAGACAACTGGTATAGTAAAAACATGAACCGCGGTCATATAAAAATATATAAGCCATAAACTTTAGGAGGCTCATGAAAACAAGTCGTGGAATGGAAACCTACAACAATATTCTTCAAGCCGCAGAACAGCTCTTTGAAGAAAAAAGCGTTAGTAAAATTACAATCAATGATATTGTTCAGCGTACAGGCATTGCAAAGGGGACTTTCTATCTCTATTTTGATTCTAAGGAAGCCCTGGTTCTAACCTTTATGGAGGAAAAGTTCAAGTATGCTGACAAGTGGATGCAAGATATAACATCAAGGGGCTATAGGGATGAGGACATTTGTGAACTTATAGATTTTTTAGTCAACTTAGTTAAGAAGCATTTTAATATATTGAAAGTTATGCATAATGTTAGGTTTCAGGGCTTTATAGGCTTAAAACGACTGGAAGACATGTACATGAAAAAGTACCTTACCCCCTTTTCCCTATGGCTTGAAAAAGGTCGACTCGAAGGGGCGTTTCATATAAATGACGCACAGTTCATGGCAAATTATTTAATTGTTACTCTGCACGAAGTTTTTGACCGTGTTATAAGGGATGAGTTTCCCTTTTCTATAGATGATGTCGGCGACGAGCTCAAGCTGATCCTATTAAAGCTCCTCAAATAGATGATTTGCAAAATGTCATTCTAGTAATGCCGGTAATAGGAAGCACAATTTAAGAGCATTAAATTAGAAAGTTGGTAGAGGGTATGACAAGATTTAGTCAGTATATGGGCCAGAATCAAGACGTATTTGTAAATTGCTTAATATATAGTCAAACCGCGCCCAATGTTATTTTATCATGACCCCATCGGTTCGGTTGACCATGAACTTGCACTTGGAAATTACAGGCCACTGGTTGAAAAGGGTTTAAACGTTTTCGCTGTAGACCTCCCGGGCACTGGAAAGAGTTCCACGGGCACATTCACTTACGAGAATATTAAAGAGGCAATAAAATCTGTTGCGGCCTTTGTCATGAAAAATTATTCGGCACCAATACATTTATATGGTGGCACAGGCACAGGGGGCGTCATTGGACAGGCCCTAGCATCTGATCAAGACTTAGAGTTCTTTAAATCTTTTAGTCAGTTTGGCGTTGGTAATTATAAAGATCTTTCTATTTTAGGAAACGACTTATTTCTAAAACGAGCCTATCCTGTTCTTAAGCTGGTCGCAAACCTATATCCCAAGTATAAGGTGAAATTCAAAATTCCAAAGTATAAGGGGTATAATGCTGAGAAGGAAAACCAGTGGTACTTTGACACGATGAAGGCCCATCCAGGCATATTTGATTTGCCTTTAAAACTGGTGCACACCTTATTTTGGCTTCTGCTGGCAGAGGAAAGCCCGTTGAAAGACGGGCCAAAACCACCAACCCTTGTCATGGCATCAAGGCATGACCGTTATTTCAAGGAAGGGTATATTAATAGCTATTACAAGAACCTTGGTTCAGAAAAAAAAACTCGTTGATTGAAATTCTAACTTCCGTTTTTCTGTAACCCTTGCGATTGCAAGAGTAAGATCCGTTTTCAGCCTCAAACAGACTGTTCGTTTATTATAAAAAGCTATATAATCAGTATCGAATAACAAAAGTCGGCCATATTTATCGCGTGCAAATGGGACCACCGGATAGTTGTTGCAGAACTAAATTCCGCTGATCTTAGAATTGCAGGACTAAGTTCCGTGATATCTATCCGAGTATATTTGTTATTCTACGCTTTAAGTAGCGCAGGTTTCAGATGAACCTCATCTGCTGGAATGAGCTGTATGGAGCACGATTTCAGCAAACTGGCATCGAGCAGTATTTGGGCCAGTTTGAACGGTGTATTATCGTTTAGGCTGGCTCTTGCTGCGCTATTGATATGATTCATCATGAGTGTCACTTTTTCCCCAGTTAAAAGATCAAATGACTGGCCCTTTGGAATAACATATCTTATGTATTCATGGTTCTTTTCTATACGTGCTTTTTGATGAGAAGCCAGGGGATCACAGAAAAATAAGCGTGTCCGCCTGTTGCCTTGTTCATCTCGCTCCAACAGTTCGGGAGCTTTGAATTCCGAACCATTATCCGTAAGTATAACGGGAAACGTCTTCTTGAAAACCTCTGCCCCCAAGCTTTCATAGAGCTGATCAAAGACCTGTTTTACAGCGCTCTGCGTGCATGCATCAAGCAGAAATCCCAACATGAGAGAGCTGTTTCTAAAGAACAGTGTCAGAAGGACTTTACCACCTTTTTTGCCTTCTACGGTATCCATTTCAACTACATGCTTCTTAGGGTATTCTTCTATAAAACGATTGAACTCTTCATAGGTTCTGCCGATTCTATGTCCAGATTTTCTATTTGAAGTCTCAGATTTTTTCTTCCTTGGCTTGTACTTAACCTTCCTTGGCAAGTCAATGTTTCGTGCTGTGAATAAATTCTGTTCAAAATATGCATAAAGCGTCCTTTTAGAACACTTGATTTCATGTTTGTGGTGAGCATAGATATGCGTAATCGACTGTCCTTTCAAGATGAGGGGCGAAATAAGTGCATCGAGTTCTGAAAGTTCTTCTAGAGCTAGAGCGATACCTTCGCGTGAAGTCCTCAAGCCCTCTGCATAGTTGGATTGCGCCACTTTAGCACGATATCTAAACTTCTGCGATTTGCAGCCACCTTTTCTGGTACAGCCATTACAGACGTGAGGAAATCGGATCAGCTTCACACAAGTTTTTGCAACATACTCTGAGCAGATCCTGTAGCAGTTCTGTGTCGTACATTTCTTGCATAAACGATTGCAAGTTTCTGAGCAGATTTGCTTACGTGTACATGCTGTACGGTTCTTGCAGCTTATGCGCCCCGTGTGGCCCACTTTTCCAAAACTCATCCTGTTCCTTTTCACTTCTTTTGAGATCGTGGTTGGATCTTTTCCAAGACGCTTTGCGATGTCTGCAAGTGAATAGTTCTCATTCAGCGCATCTTCAATATAGTATCTGTCTTCCTGTGTTAGATGTTTTCCCTTTACTGTCATTTTCGTCATCTCCTGTTTTGTCAGGATAGATATCTATGACAGTATACTGTATCTTGTGCAAGACTAACTTCCGTTTCGGATTCTGTGCAGAACTAACTTCTGGTTAACCGCCTTAAACGGAACTTACTTTTTCATTTAAGCCAGAAAAAAAACTCCACTGGTTTCATGACAGCCACTGTATTTTTGTCTGGAACGCACAAGCGCTGGCAGACCAAGTGTATGATTGGATAGAATATACGAATAAGCGATAAAAGCCAACTATATTATTAGTTGGTTTTTTACCATTTTAGAACGAGTGAGGGTAATGCTGGATACATTAAAACTTCGAACTTCCATATAAAATATTATTAACCAATAATACTATTAATTTTTATGTTTTACAATTATTGTATTATATAGTATATTGACTACGGTACAATAACATATTTACGAGGAGGAAACATTGAAAAATTTAAGCAGTTTATAACAGGATTAAGTTTAACAGCGCTTGTGGCTGTTTCTTTAGCTGGATGTACAGCAAGCAATCAAGCAAACCCAGAAGATAACGCCACACAAAGCACAGACAAGCAAGAAGTGGTTGAACTAAACTACTATTCTCATTCAGATGAAAATGGGGAACGCCTTGCACTAATTGAAGCGTTTGAAAAAGAAAATCCAGGTGTTAAGGTCAATCTGGTTGAACTTCCAGCGGATACAAACAAGAAACTCAGCATGATTTCTACAACACTTCAAGCTGAGAACGCTTCACTAGATATTTTTGATGCAGATGTGACATGGGCTCCTATTTTTGCTTCGGCTGAGTGGGTGGAACCTCTAGATGACTATTTGACGCCAGAAGAAATGGACGCCTATTTACCAGGTGCCATGCTTGCCAACTATTATGAGGGAAAGCACTACGGCATACCATACAGAACAGATACAGGCATGCTTTATTACAGAAAAGACCTTCTGGAAAAATACAATAAACCTGTTCCAACAACATGGGATGAACTGACAGAAACCGCTAAATTTATCATGGACAATGAGGGTGGAAATATGTCAGGCCATGCAGGGTCTTGGAAACAATACGAGGGCCTGACATGTAATCTAACTGAATTCATATGGAGTTATGGAGGTCGTGTTCTCGATGAGAATGGGAAGGTTGTGCTCAACTCAAAAGAGTCTGTTGCAGCCCTCAAAAGAATGACTGACATGGTTAATACAGATAAGATCACACCTGAAGGGGTTGTTACATTTGGTAGCGGCGGTGCCAGAGCGGTATTCTTTGCAGGCGATATGGTCTTCTTAAGAGACTGGCCATCAGGCTGGAGTAAGTCGCAAAACACAGAAAAGTCAAAGGTTGTTGGCAAGGTAGGTATAGCGGCACTTCCTTCTGGATCTGACGACATGCAGAGCTACTCAACTCTTGGTGGATGGCAGGTTATGGTGTCTTCATTCTCAGAGCATAAGGAAGAAGCCATTGCCTTTGCCAAGTTCAGAGCGAGTGAGTATGCCCAAATTGAAATGGCTAAGCGGGTCAGCCACATTCCGAGTTTAAAGGGTCTTTATAGCAATGATGAAGTTTTAGAAGCCATGCCTTTTCTAGAACAAATGTATCCAGCCATTGCCAATGCCTATCCAAGACCAAAAACACCGTTTTACGCTGAACTTTCTAACATTTTACAAGTGGAAGCTCAACAGGCGCTTATTGGTAACAAAACACCAGAACAAGCCATTCTTGATGCAGATGCGAGCATTAAGACTTTACTGGAACAATAGAATTGGTTCAAACACTGAAAATCAGCTAGTGAGGTATACCGCACTAGCTGAACTTCTATGTTTCTATGTTTTGTGAATAGGAGAATGTAATGAAAAACAAAAAACGAAAAGAGATCATGGGTTACCTATTCCTAGTCCCAGCCATAATACTAATAGCTGTTTTTGTTATTTATCCAGTTCTAAACACCCTTTATCTAAGTTTTTTCAGCCTACGGATACAAACCCTATCACAAGGGGCAAAATTTGTGGGGCTTAGTAATTTTAAAAAAATACTAGGGGACAAGCAGTTCATGACATCCCTGGTGTTTACCCTAAAGTTCACTTTTATTGCAGTGTTTCTAGAAACCATAGTGGGATTCTTCTTCGCATCGATCATGAATAAGAGCTCTAAGATTCAAGGTCTTATTCGAACAGCAATTTTAATCCCGTGGGCCATACCGACCATTATTTCCGGTTTGATGTGGCAGTTTATGTACAGTCCGCAGTACGGCATCATCAATCATTTGCTCATTCAATTTTCCCTTATTAAAGAAGCCATACCTTGGCTTTCAGAGGCTTCGTGGGCAATGGTTGCAGTTATTATAGCAGATGTTTGGAAAACAACCCCCTACATGTCCCTGCTTATACTGGCTGGCCTTCAAACTGTTCCAAGTCATTTAACCGATGCGGCCGCCATAGATGGGGCAGGGAAGATTGAGTCTTTCTTCTATATAACTCTTCCTATTATAAAACCTGTTCTAATGGTTGCGGTCCTATTTCGTGTGCTGGCAACCTTTAGAATATATGACCTTATTGTTGTGTTAACAAATGGAGGGCCTGCCAACCAAACATCGAGTTTATCCCTTTATACCATCAACACTTACTTCAATTTCGGAAACATAGGGTATGGATCGGCACTGGCAACGGTGACATTCATAATATCCCTTTTGATAAGCATGCTATTTCTGAATGTCCTTAAGACGAAAATTCAGGAGGCTGAATAAATGAAAAAAAATAAAAAAATAGCCTGTATATGATGGTTCTTGTTTTCTTTCTAATGCTTATTTGCTTTCCTTTTCTATGGCAGGCCATTAGCTCTTTTAAGACACAAGTGGATTTATTCTCTATTCCCCCAACCATTTGGCCATCAAAATGGACCCCTGAAACTATGTTGACGTTTTTACCAGACAACCCTTTCTTTTATACATAAAGAACAGTTTTATCATAGCCAGTCTATCAACGCTCCTGTGTATAACAGCGGGGTCCATGGCCAGTTATTCACTGTCACGGACACAGATAAAGGGCAAGAAACTCTTTTTAATTTGTCTGCTTTCCATCACACTCTTGCCCCCTATTTCAATTGTTAATCCAGTGTACAGGCTCATGCAGTCCTTTAATCTACTCAACACTTACACAGGTCTTATACTGATTAATGCAACCATGCAACTGCCTATGACAGTTTGGTTCTTACAGGGATTTTTTCAAAACATCCCAGCATCCCTTGAAGAAAGCGCTGAAATGGATGGGGCAAATATCTTTCAAATATTCTACAAAATTATCCTGCCAGTGGTTGCACCAGGCATTTTCACAGTCAGTATTCTGGTTTTTATCGGTGCATGGAACCAGTATTTATTTGCTCAAATTCTAAATCCCCTTAAAGTTAGAAGAACCATTACAGTGGGGATTATGCTTTACCAAACAGACTATACTATTCCATGGGGAACCTTAACTGCGGCGTCTATTGTGGTAACCGTCCCCCTCATAGTTCTTGTTTTAACCATGCAAAAGCGGATTGTTTCTGGTCTGCTTGATGGAGGAACCAAGGAGTAGGAATAGATATGGAATGAAAGAGAGAAGCACTCATGAAAGTGGATATGTCATCCACTTACATGAGTGCTTATTTATTGATAGTATGGTTTGAACAATGTAAAAACCCCAGAAGATTTTCTTGTGGTTATTCCAAAGACAACGATATTGTTAGATGTACTCATGTCTCACTCTTTAACGAGGATATCATCTGTTCATTAAAAAATATATCTGTAAATAGTGTAAAACTGAATAAAAATAAACATGGAGTAGACAAGCACGTATAGAAGAATCTTGGTCCGATATGCTTCAAGCAAATGCGGGAGGATTATAACCAAGATCATAAGATTATAAAAGACAAAACTAGCATTTAAATTATCCTTGTAAAAAAAGTAAATACATATGGCTGAGGAGGAGAAAGATAGGGCCAGTTGCTGTTTTTTATAACGTGTCATAGGTGTGTCTCCTTTACGTGAAAATTTTGTTCTAGTTAAGGATCAATTTGTAAAGAGAATAGTGAGGCGTTTCCATTTGAGAGGGACTTGCAAAATAGCATTTAGGAGTCCTTGGCATACCAAGTATAGATATTTGTGAACCCAATATTCTATATTTGGTTTAGCGATGAGGTGGATCAATAGTTTTAAAAGCGCCTGAGTTAATTGAATGGTAACATAATTTTGAGTGGAATGTGGGAAAATATGATAAAATAAGTTCAAAATGGAATTTTGGTATTTGAACGTATCACATGAAATCGACAGATGGGATATGAAAAGGAGAAAAGTCAATATGGGAAACCCAAGAAGAATTAAGGCTGCAGACCACCTAGTAGAGAAACACCAATTATCAACAGATCCACCACCACCAGGCTCATTATTTTGGAAACTGTGGGACTCCAGCAAAGACATTGCACAGAAGGCTTTAGAAACTGACTTTTTAAAGGGGCTCAAAAGAGGAGACCTAGATCCAGTCAAATTTGGGGCCTTTAATGTAAGTGATGCCTACTATTGTTTTAAGGGAACAGACTACTATGAAGCCGCCGTAAAACACGCGGACAATCCTGTCTTGAAGGACTTTCTACTGGAAAAGGTGCAAAGCTATGTGGACTATAACGAACGTTTTCACGAAACCTGGTTTATTAAAGATGCCAGCAGCATAGTGCCACCACCGATATGTGAAGAATACAGTGCCTTTGAATCCCGTATCTCAAACGAAGAAGACCCCATATACACACTGATTCTTATGTTGCCTTGTGAATACTTGTGGGCATGGCTTAGTGAGGAAATGCTTCCAGCTGAGCCGACAAATATTTATGGGAACTGGATAAAAGAAAATGATATTCCCTTTATTGGGTATGCCATGGGCAACTTTCTTGATGAATATTTAAAAGAAGACCCAAAGGCCATTGATGAAGACAAGGCTGTTAAAATTTATAAACAAGCCATGGAGTATGAGTATAAGTATTTTCTGAGTGCGACAGAGTAAGTGGACGCTATTTAATCTACCACATTTAAAAAATACATGAATGAAAAGCCCATTAATGCGTAAATATAGATAAGTGCATATTGTTAGCATATTCACAAAGGTTGAATCTCAAGGATTCAACCTTTGTTTTGCAATGAAAACTGGACTAGGTCCTTAAACCTACAATAATTGAAATATTTTGTTTAATATATCAATATTTTGTCACAAAAAAAGGTTATAATAAGGCCAAGAGGTGATATTTTGAAGAAAAAGAGAATAATTCCCATTAACTATATAAATCTTGTTGTGGTCCTGACCGTGACACTTGTTATAGCTATTTTGACCCAGAACATTATAAGTGAACTCACAATAAGAGACATAAAAAATGTCACACGTCTCACATATACAAATATTTATGCAGAAATCACCCAAGAGCTTGCAGAACCAGTGAACACATCTGTTGTAATGGCTCAAAACACCCTGCTCTTTGACTTCATGGATGAAGACACACCTGAAACAGAGTCAAAACTGGCTGAGTACCTGTCTGCCATACAGGAGGTAACGGGCTATGAGTCAGTTTTTGTTATACCAGATAGCACCTTAAGTTATTATCACCCCGGTGGAACAGATGCCAAGGTGGATCTTGAAAGTGATGATGCCTACTGGTACACAGCTAGAATTGACGCAAAAGATTATTACGGACTTGTTGTCAATACAGAACAGCTTGATGACTTGGCCCTAACCATCTATGTGGATGCAAACATCAATGATAAAAATGGGAATTTTGCTGGTATTGCTGGGGTTGGTAAGCGAATTATCCACCTTCAAGACATATTGACAAGCTACTTAGAAAATCAAGGTGTTGAAGCGTATATAGTAAAAGATAATGGTCTTATTATGGTTCATAAGGACAACGACATTATTAAGAACACATCCTTTTATGACTTAGAAAATATCCCAAATGATGCCATTGATATTCCATCCAGTCAAGAGAAACCCCTTGAGAAAATGATCGACGAAAGGTTTTACATCATCCACCATATTCCTATGATTGATTGGTATTTGGTGGTGAAAAAAAGCACCTCTGAATTAACAGGCACCTTGAGTCAATATAGCATCCAGATCATAACAGCTTTGGTTTTGGGAGCCATGATCATTCTCATAGTCACCAATTATGCAATATCCATGTATAAGAATCAGATCATCAGCCTATCGAATATTGACCATTTGACAGACATACCCAATCGAACTATTTTTGAAAGCACTTTAAGCGAGGCCTTAAGAAACACCCATATTCAAAGATTTTCGCTGGCCCTTTTTGATCTTGATAACTAAAACACATTAACGATAGTTTGGGACATGACAAGGGGGACTATACCCTAAAGCTTATTTCTGAATTGGCAACAGATTTATTTGATAGCCCTGACTGCGTTTCAAGAGTAGGGGGAGATGAATTCGCTGTGATACTTTATAGACCAATCCATGAGGCTCAGAGTCTACTCGAAGACTTTCAAAATAGGATTAAAACAAACATCAATCTTCAAAAAATAGGGGCGACAGTTAGTGTTGGTATAACTGAAAGCAAAACAACAGATATGGAAACGGATATTTATAAAAGAGCAGATGAAGCCCTTTATAGGTCAAAGAAGACAGGTAAAGATAAAATTCATATTTCATAAAAAAGCACCTCGGATTCATAAGATTGTCTAAGGTTAGCCCTAGTCTAAAACGCTAGGGCTTTTATGATGCCTAAGTATATATAGTATGATGGTGACAGCAGTTTAGACTTTATTGGGGCAGATACTCTATAAAATAGGTGTATATTTAGTCTTTTAGACCACTGAAATTTGGGTATATGTATGTATCGGTTAAAGGAGGGGACCATGAGAAAAATAATATTTTTATTAATGATGGCTGTTATAAGCCTTAGTCTCATAAGTTGCAGTATGAACGAGGAAGAAAGCATTTTGAGCAAGGAAAAACCAATCACGGTGACTGTCTGGCACTACTATAACGGAACGACAAAAGAGGCATTCGATGCCTTGGTTAGTGCTTTTAATGACACAGTTGGTATGGAAAAAGGAATTGTTGTCGATGCAAAAAGTCAAGGGGATGTCAATCAGTTGGCTGAGGCAGTATTTGATGCGGCCAGTCAGTCTATTGGGTCAATGCCCCTGCCAGATATTTTCGCTTCTTATCCTGACAATGCATTTCGTGTTCATGAAATCGTTCCACTTGTTCCGCTATCAGAGTATTTTTCTGAAGATGAGCTTGCTGCTTATCGCTTGGAGTTTTTAGAGGAAGGACAATTTATTACAGACAATAAGTTTTTATATTATGCCCATTGCAAAATCATCTGAGAACTTATATGTCAATAAGACAGCTTGGGAGACATTTGCCAAAGAACATAACTTCACCACTGATGACCTGAGCACGTGGGAGGGAATATACAATGTTGCACAGACCTATTATAATGAAAGTGGAAAGGGTTTTTATGGTCTGGATGCACTGGCAAACTACATCATCGTTTCATCGAAACAACTAAACGAACCTCTTTACACCTATTCAGAAGATGGTACCGCACAGTTTCATATAAGTGAAAAACTTGGTAAGAAAATATGGAATTATTATTATAGACCCCACATACAGGGCTACTATATCAAGTCAGGGCGGTTCAGTTCTGATGATGCCAAAACTGGGGCAGTGCTCTCTTATACTGGTTCAACCGCAGGTGCCCCGTATTTCCCTAAAAATGTTGTTGTCGATGAAGATCAAACCATGCATATTGAACCTTTAGTGCTTCCTTATCCGTATTTTGAAAATGGAGATAAGGTTTCCATACAGCAGGGGGCAGGCATGTCTATCACTAGGAGTGACAAGGCCCATGAATATGCATCAGCTCTATTTTTAAAATGGTTCACTCAGACAGAGAACAACCTGAGATTTGCAGTTTCAACAGGGTATTATCCATCAAAAAATGAAGCGCTTGATGGAGAAAAAATATTAGAAGTGGCACAATTAAATGATGCCACTCAGGGTGCAATCATCGAGTCTATTAAGGCTTCGACCGTCATGTTTAATGAATATAAGTTATATAACAACAAACCCTTTAAGGGAAGTTATAAGATGCGCGTGTTGCTGGACACATTCTTACTTGAAAAAATTCAGTCAGATCTGATTTTACTGGAACAAAGGGTTGAGTCTGGTGAGAACAGAGAGGCTGTTATTGAAAGTATGACTTCAGAAAGCGCCTATAATAAGTGGATGGAAGAGTTGTCGGCTGAGGCGGATAAAATTCTGAGAAATGTGGGAAATGAGTAGCTATGTTCAAAATGAAATCATCTAAGTCATCAATTGTAAATCGACTGACGCGGTCTATAGTGCTTATAATTGTATTACAGACCATTATTTTGGGTGCCATTCTAATTGGTGGCGGCGTCATTCGACAAGCAAATTTGAACGCATATCAGCTTTTTCATGATAAGGTGACAAATCGAAAGTATTATATTGAAACTGAAATGAAGAATAAATGGATCAATTTTGATCCTTACCTTAAAAACATAAAAATACAGTCTAGAGGAAGAGTATTCTTTAAATGAATCTATCACTCAAGAGCTTATTGATGTCATTAGAAACACCAGGGTTACAGGTGCCTACCTTATGTTGCTCCCGAGTAATGGAATCGAAGCACATTTGCCATCCATATATTTAAGGGATTATGATCCCATAATGAATAGTTACGCTTATGATGATATATATATGGTCGCTGGTCCAGCTGAATTGGCAAAGCGTTTTAACATGCCTCTAGACCAACTTTGGCGTCCTTATTTTAATGTTGAAGATGGACATGTAGACTTTCTGAAAAAGCCATATGACAGTACTATGGTCACATCAAGGGTTGATCTGCTCGGCTACTGGAGCAAGCCCTTTAATTTGGAAGAAGGCGATATAGATGTCATAACCTATTCCATCCCATTTTTGAACACTGAGGGGGATGTTATAGGCATCATGGGCATAGAAATATCCTTAAGTTACTTATATGATTTCTTGCCAACCAATGAATTGCAACCTCAAGATTCACTGGGATACTTAATCGCATACAGGTCAAATGAGACGGCACCCCTTAGACCAATTGTTATGAATGGGGCCCTACAAAAGCGAATGATTCAGGAAAATGAGGCTCTAAGTTTAGATAGTGTCAATCCTTCTATGAATTTGTTTCAACTAACCAATCATTTGGGAAGTGAAAATATATATATGGTCACTGAAAAAATAGGCCTATATAAGAATAACACCCCCTTTGAAAATGAAGAGTGGTTTTTGGTGGGTATAATGCGAGAAGACCACCTGCTAAGTTATAGCAATCGGATTAAGCAAATACTTTGGGGAGGCCTTTTGCTTGCGATCCTCATTGGGACCACAGGGGGCATTTTGGTTAGTTATCAGATGACAAGACCTATAGTAACCCTAGCTGAACAAGTGAAGAGATCTGGTGGGCGAAACCTCTTCGAATTCGATAGAACGGGTTTTGATGAACTTGATGAACTTTCTTCTGCGATTGAACGCGCCCATGAAATGTCGGTGGAATCTGCGTCAAGACTTTCAAAGATTGTCAATATGACAGAGGTGCCTATTGCCGCTTATGAAATTGATAAAGAAAGTAGAACTTTCTCTGTGACAACCAATTTTGGAAAAATTATAAGCCAGGACCACATAGAATCAGTCACCTATGAGGCGTTTATAAAGGCGCTGGAAAGTAAGCTGATTAAAGTTGATGGAGAGCCTGACATTTTTAAAGTTATATCAAAGAAGGACAAGTGGATAAGACATCGCCGGTCTGAAACAGACAATATGATCATTGGAGCGATCGTCGATGTGACGCAAGAATTTATGGAGAAAAAACGCATTGAACACGAACGAGATCATGACCATTTGACAAACATACTTAACCGCAAGGGCTTTGAATGGGAGTTTGAGGCATGGTATGCGAGGGCGGTACAAAACACATGTGCGCTCATCATGTTTGATCTGGACAATTTAAAATCTGTCAACGATCAGTTTGGACACGAATGGGGAGACAAGTACATTGTAACCTTTGTAAAGTCTCTAATGACCATAGGACCATCTGATAAATCAATTGTGGGTAGAAGGTCTGGGGATGAGTTTGTATGCCTTCTTTATAACTATGATTCAAAGGATGCGGTTCGGAAAATTTTAAGTGATTTTTATGAGAAATTAAGTAGTGAACCCTTGGTCTTTCCTAATGGGACGCAAAGACCCGTGGGTGTGTCGGGAGGCCTTATATGGATAGAAGATCACTCTCTTGAATACAAGACACTCCTCCACAAGGCTGATGAAGCTCTGTATCATGCCAAAGCATCAGATAAGGGCATGTATTATGAAAGTCAAAACATATGATGCAAATACGCTGAAAAGCCCCAGGTAATAATCAAATGACCTTGATATTTACCGGGGGTTTTCATTTTACAAGGCTTAAAAAGTTAACCCTTGACTCTGGAGCAACTCCAGGGTTTATACTGTACTCAGAGGTGATATAAATGAAGAAATCTCTTTCTGCTAAGGGATATGTTTCCATTGGTCATGCGTCAAAGCTGCTCAATATGTCCATCGACACAATTCGATACTATGAAAAAAATTGATTTGATACCGCCAATAAAAAGAAGAGACAGTGGTTATCGAAAGCTTGATTTTACTGACCTGCTTCATTTGAAAGGCATTGCTACCTGAGGCAGTGTGGTCTTTCTACTGATGAAATTAAAAGTCTCTTTTCAAAACCAGAATCAAAAGACCAGGTCATAACAAAAGCTCTTAAAGAACTCGATCATAAAATATCAGCACTGCAAGCGTCTAAGTCATTTCTACTTGAAGCCAGAGCAGAACTCCAAAACTTCGAAAAAAGCAAAAAAACGTATGCATCCGAAAGCATAAATCAAAGGTTTGTGCCGCTTTCTACCAGAGCATTTTCTCTGAAAGATTACTTGGAAAGTGATGACATAGCGTGGCTAATTCCAATTGATGACGAGAATTTAGAGCTTGTACAAGGTCAGTTCGTTAAAGACGATACAAAAGAAAATGAGCAGGTTAAAGACACACTCTATTTGACAAAAAGCTTTGAGTTTACAAATGATGATGACGTAGAAGATGAAATCTATGCCCTTGTAAAATATGCCCTTGAAAGGGGACATAAGATTGCAAGCCAGGTGTTTTTAACGATTTATAGCAGGTCGTCCTGCTTCACAGGCATTTCTCTTGCAGGCAAACTTTTCTTAGAAATTGAAAAGGAGGGACATGGAAGTGCAGATTAGAAAAGGTTTTGATGAGAAGGATAGGTCACAAGCGACAGCTATATACCTTAATGCTTTTAAAAGAAAATTTGAAAATCTAATTGGCGAAGAAAAGCTGATTCAGGGTCTGTTTGAAAAAGCCCTTGACCCGACGTACTGTGTATGTGCCTATGAGGATGATAAAATAATTGGAATTGCGGGATTTCATGAAGGCAGTCATGGATTTGTAGACATCAAATACGGAGATTTTATCAAGATGTTTGGTTGGTTTTATGGCACTTGGAAAGCGGTCATAACCGATATGCTCTTCACAAGAAAGCCCTCATCCACCGATGTGTTTTTAATGGATGGCATTGCTGTAGATTCCAACTATCGGGGGCTGGGCGTTGGTAGCAAATTGTTTGACGCTCTTATAAGTTATGGACAGTCCACAGGATATAAATATATTCAGCTGGATGTGATTGATGAAAACCCAAGAGCCAAAGCCCTATATGAGAGACTTGGTTTTGAAAAAAAATCCTATGAGAGAGTGTCTAGTTTGTTCTCAGATCGTATTGGAGTGTCTGGTGTGACCACTATGGTAAAAGAATTGTAGGGAGCCTATGAAAAAATAGCAATACTCGGTCTAGTAATAGGACTTTTAATGATGTTATTTGTATTTGATCGACTAGAAAATTTTCAAATTGCATATGGGTCGGCGGAAGAAATAAGCTTTACAAGTTCAGGACACAAGCTTTCAGGGACCTGTATTTGCCGGATTCTCCGCCCCCCTATAACCGTGGTTTTTTTTATACATGGGGATGGCCCCCAAGACAGGACATCAAATGGAGATTACGTCTTCATTATGAACCACTTGCTTGATGAAGGCCTAGCCTGCTTTTCCTATGATAAAGCAGGGGTAGGGGGCTCGCAGGGAAATTGGCTAGAACAAACAATGAAGGACAGGGCCCTAGAGGTCGAACGTGCCTTAGAGGTTCTAAAGGACAGACCTTCAGTTCATAAAGTAGGACTGCTGGCGTTTTCTCAAGGGGGCTGGGTCATTTCTGAAATAGCCCAGTCTAAGGCAGACCCTGACTACATGGTTCTTGTTGGTGGTGCTATTGACTGGCTTGATCAACACATGTATTATGAGTCAAAGTTTGCACAGACAATGGCCTATACGGAGACTGAGAGAAAGCCTATCTTGACTATGTTAAAACCTATGACAAGTTTATTGTAGAAAACGACTATAAGGCATACAAGGCTTATGTGTCTAAGTTTGACTATGATAGCCCCATGTCTAGGGAACGCTTCAACTTTGCCCACATAAATTCTGGGGCCAATGCGACATCGGGGATTGACCATATTAATGTGCCCTTCTTAGGTTTGTTCGGTGAAGATGATCAAAATGTAGATGTTCAAAACAGCTATAAGATTTACAAAGAAATTTTTGACCAGAGGGGCAAGGCTGATTATAAGCTTATTATTTTTCCAGAAGCCAGCCATAGTCTTTTGAAAAGCCAGTATGAAGGCAATGAAAATAGGCTTATAGCCCATAGCATTCTCTTTGGGGATAAAATTTTCGTCAGGGACTATCTTCAGACCCTTAGTGAATGGATCATTCAGCAGGAGGGCTCCAGTAAAAAGTGAATCGACTCTGTCGACAGTATAAAGCGATGCTGTTTATTAAAACAGCATCGCTTTATGTCCAGAAATCTTGTACAATATAAGCATCATTTACAAGTGCATCATCTCTGGAGGACACTGATGAAAAATAAAAATACGAGTCTTTTAGAAATACATCTGGCCGTTTTACTTTTTGGCGTCTCAGGTTTATTTGGAAAACTTTTGGCCCTGCCATCCATGATCATTGTTCTTGGCCGAGTCTTTTTTTCAAGCACTTTTCTACTTATTCTGATTTGTGTCTTAAAGAAAGATATGAGGCTAAAGGAAAGAAAGCATTACTTGTACTTGATTATACTTGGGGGCGTTCTTGCCATACACTGGACCAGTTTTTTTTGAAGCCATTAAGGTATCCACAGTGGCTATTGGGCTATTAACGTTTTCCACATTTCCTGTCTTTGTCACCTTTATGGAACCCTTGTTTTTTAAAGAAAAGATTAGACTGTCAGACGTGATTATAGCCATTGTTGCTTTTGGTGGAGTCATCCTTGTCATTCCAAAGTTTACAGTGGAGAGTGCTGCCGCACAAGGTGCGCTTTGGGGCATACTCTCTGGCTTCACCTATGCAATTTTGTCTATATTAAATAGAAAGTACGTTAAAGCCTATTCCAGTACAGTGATTGCCTTTTACGAGCAGATTATTGCAACTGTTTTACTGATGCCTTTTATATTTGTAGAAAGTCCCGCTATTAGTATGAGAGACATTGCTCTACTTATACTACTGGGAACGGTATTTACGGGGATTTCCCACACACTTTTTATAAATGGACTTAAGAATGTTAAGACCCAGGCAGCTGGCATAATTTCAACCCTAGAACCCGTTTATGGTATAGTGTTTGCCACTATCCTGTTGGGAGAAATCCCTTCCATGAGGGAGTTGCTTGGTGGTGCGATTATTTTGAGCACTGTTTTTTATTCAACTGTAAAATCCAAGTGATAAAAGAGAATATTCAAATCTGAATAAACAAACTCAAATAAATGAGCCCCTTATTTTCTCACATGAAAATAGGGGGCATTTTTATTTGGGACGGTAAATCCTACGGTCTTACTAAGATATAATTTAATTCGATATGTAAAAAAATGAAATAGAATACTTTTATTAGACTTTATCAGTCCAACTCACTTATAATGACGATGATATTTGTAAAGAATTGATCTTAACTGAGCGACATGCAAAATATCATTCAAGGAGCCTCGGTCTACACTATATAGATATATAAGAATGAAAAATTCTATATAAGGCATGGCGAAGGCATAGATCTGTAGTTTTGCTAGTGCCTGATTAAGAAATACGGAAATAAAGCAAATGGCAATGGGGTGAGTCTATGAAGCGAAGCAAGGAAATAATATTGGTGTCGCACTGTATTTTGAATGCCAATTCTAAGGTTGAGGGTCTGAGTGAATATTCAGGCATGGTTAAAGAACTTGTAAGTTTAATCTTTGAAAGAGGGGCTGGCCTGGTTCAATTACCGTGTCCTGAAATGCATGTTTATGGAATCAGAAGGTGGGGACATGTCAAAGAACAGTTTGACACACCGCATTTTAGACAGGAATCAAGAAAAATTCTGAGCCCCCTTGTAGATCAAGTTGAAGACTACATAAAAAACGGATACCGTGTTCTGGCCGTGATTGGTATAGACGGGAGTCCGAGCTGTGGGGTCTTTAAGACTTGTAGCGGCAACTGGAGGGGGGAGCTTTCAACAAATGAAGGTCTTGAAGACATGCTCAGCCATGTTTCATTGATTGAAGAACCTGGTGTGTTTATGGAAGAGCTTCAGAACCTCTTTATAAATAGAAAACTAGATATACCATTCGTCGCTCTTGACGAAATGAATATGTCTAGTGGCATGGAAAAAATACAAAGTATACTTAGATCCTAGGGGGAAGAAAATGTTACAGCAATTAAAAAAAAGTGGCTTTATTTGCATTGATCATGGCATGTGTCTTGACGCTTGCCGCTTGCACGGGTTCAAATAGTGAAGTGTCGGCGAGTGGGAACGAAAATCAAGTCGAGGACCTGTCCTGGTCAAAGATTGAAGAAAAGAATGAATTGGTGGTAGGTCTATGTGCAGCATATCCACCATTTGAATCAAGAAATGAAGAAACAGGAGATCTTGAAGGCTTTGACATTGATCTTGCAACAGCTCTTGGTCAGGCATTAGAAACACCTGTGAAGGTTGAAGACGCTGAGTGGCAAGCCCTTCTTGGGGGACTAAACAAAGGTGATTTTGACGTTTTGATCACTTGCATGTCTAAAAAAGAAGCTGCTGTTGAAAATGTGAACATGAGTGATGTATATTACAATTTGAACGATGTCATTGTTGTTCGAGAAGGCTACGACGCCATTCAATCAAAAGACGATCTAAAGGAAAAAACAGTGGGCGTTCAGCTTGGATCAGGTAGTGAGCAGATTGTTGATAAAATGGAAGGTCTTAAAGAAATCAAACGATACAATTACAATCCAGAAGCCTTTATTGATTTAAAACACGAAAGACTTGATGCGGTTGTTGTTGGTTATGCGTATGCAGTGAACCATATCAAAAAAGAAGGTGGCTTTGAAGTTGTCGACACACCTGTTGAATCAGCGGAAATTGTTATGGTTATGCGTCATGGAGAGGATGCTTTGACTGAGAAAATGAATGAAGCCCTTCAAGCTGTTAAAGAAAACGGTGCCTATGACCAAGCCATCAGCAAATGGCTAGAAGTGGAATAGTGGATTGGAATAAGGGTGAACCTTGGTTTGCCCTTTCTTTATTGTAAGGAGCTTGCCATTGAAATTTCATGTAATATTTGATAATCTCACATATTTATTAAGAGCAACAGGTGTTACGGTGAAAATTACATTGTATGCATTTATCGTGGCAGTATTCTTGGCCTTTTGCATAGGCACTTTGAGATCAAGAAAGGATTTAGCACCGATTATAAGCTGGGTGCTTTCATTTTACATAGAAGTTTTCAGGGGCACGCCACTGCTTATACAGTTGTTTTTTATATACTATGGTTTGCCATCTATTGGACTCAACATGTCCAGTTTTACAGCCGCTGTTGTGGGCTTATCCTTAAACAGTGCCGCATACATGGCTGAAATAATACGGGCCAGTCTCTTATCGGTGGATAAGGGGCAGGAAAAAGCGGCTTATGTCCTGGGGTATTCTAATTTACAAACTCTGTTTCACATTATATATCCTCAAGCCATTCGCATAGCTCTTCCATCACTTATGAATGCATTTTCAACCTTGCTCAAGGAGAGTTCTTTAATTTCTGTCTTGGCCATTACTGAGTTAACCCGTAGTGGTCAACTGATCTACACAAGGACGTATAGGGCTTTTGAGATTTATTTGACACTGGGACTGATATATTTTCTGCTGACATACTCAGTTTCACAAATATCCAAACAAATTGAAAAGCGAGTCAGTATAGCCTACGAAGATTAGGAGATTTTCATGAGAAGTAACCCCGTTTTATCCATACAGGGCTTGAATAAGAGCTTTGATGACCTCCATGTCTTGAAGAATGTTGATATGGAAATTTACAGTGGAGACACAGTGGCCATCATCGGTTCAAGTGGTTCTGGAAAAGCACACTATTACGTTGTATATCAAACCTAGAACAAGCCGACAAAGGGTCTATTGTTTTAGCGGGCACTAGTATTGATGCCCTTAGGTGCGATAGAACCCGGAGTCAAAAGGTGGGGATGGTCTTCCAGCACTTTAATTTGTTCCCGCATTATTCAGTGGTTGAAAACATTTATAAACCGCTTGTGGCTGTACAAAAAATGCCAAAAGATGAGGCCATTAAAATTGCAAATCAACTCCTTGAAAAAGTAAGATTGATGGACAAGACAAGTGCATTCCCACAGCAGTTATCGGGTGGGCAACAGCAACGAGTTGCCATAGCCCGCGCCCTTGCTATGAAACCAGAAATAATGCTATTTGATGAACCCACATCAGCCCTTGATCCAGAACTCAAAGGCGAAGTTTTGCAAACAATACGAGACTTGACCCGTGAAGGCATTACAATGATTGTTGTGACCCATGAAATGGAGTTTGCTAGGCAAGTGGCTGATCGAGTTGTATATATGGATGAAGGCAAAGTTATTGAAGAAGGCGAAACCGAGACGTTTTTATGTCCCCTCAAAATGAGCGGACTGTTCAGTTTTTAAACAAGTCATCATAGGAAAAGAAGAAATAAGTATGAATAGGTAGAATTGTTACTGATTTAAGTTTGAGGAGGTATTATATGAATGGTTCGGCATTAGGCAACACACGTGCAATGGTCTTTGCCTCTATGGGCATTGTCATTAACATTGTTTTAGGCACAATTGTACAGACGTTTCAAATACCACTGCTCTTTTTAGATACCATAGGCACAATACTTGTGAGTGTTGTTTTAGGACCTTTTGCAGGGGCCTTGACAGGTGGTTTAACCAATGTGATTCAAAGCATGATCACAAACCCTAAAGACATTCCATTTGCTGTGGTGAGTATCGCCATAGGCCTTATTGTCGGTTTTGTGGCCAAAAAGAGAAAATTTGATTTTAAAACAGCCTTTGGAACGGGTCTTATACTGGCTGTGGTTGCACCTCTAATTGGCACGCCGATTGCAGTCTTTGTTTATGGAGGCCTCACTGGTGGCGGGACAGATCTAATCTTTGCATGGATGCTAGCCAGCGGATCAAAAATATTCACAGCAGCCTTTATACCAAGGGTGGCAGGTAATATTATCGATAAGATTGCCAGCTGTCTAATTGTGGTTTTACTGATTAAGCGTATTCCCAATCATCTAATGGATAATATGAATGTTCAGGACCAATCAGGTCGCTAAAACACTGATTGTTATTATAAAAAACCAGCGTGTAAGTTCACGCTGGTTTTTTGCTTGGATCGCTTGTAAAACTATAAGTTAAGAAAAGGCAATCTTTCTAAATGAGATTTTTTAAAGAAGGTTCAATATCTCTAGGGTCAACAGGCGATTCAAAGCGTTCAACCACATTGCCCTTTCTGTCCACTAGGAATTTTGTGAAGTTCCACTTGATGGCATTGCCCATCGCAAAAGTTGGAAACTTTTCATCAATCATGGCCTTGAGCATCTTATTGCTTGGGTTTGACATATCAAAGCCTTCAAATGGAGCGGCTTCCTTCAGGTATTCAAATAGGGGATCGGCCTCGGCACCATTTACATCAATCTTATCAAACATTGGGAAATCAACCCCGAATTCTAGGGAGCAAAAAGACTGAATTTGATCGTTGTTGTCAAATTCCTGGTTCATGAACTGACCACATGGGAATCCAAGAACGAGGAAGCCTTCATCCTTATAGGATTCGTATAAATTTTGAAGGTCCTTAAATTGCGGTGTGAATCCACACTTGCTTGCTGTGTTGACAATGAGAAGGGGTTGACCTTCATAGTCACGAAGGGAAATAGTCTTTCCATCCATCGTTTGTACATTAAAATCGTAAATGTTCATGTGTATTCTCCTAACTAAGCGTCTTGTAAAATATCATTCAATAATCCTCGTCATAAGATAGTTAGATATTTAAGAAATTAAAATTCCAAATAAGCTATGAAATAAGTTATGACGGGTCTAATCTTCATTCATGGAGCAAAGCACCTTATCAAGGTACTTCTTGAGCATAATAAGATCCTCAATGTCGCCCTTATAATCCCCAAGCAGTTGGTCGGGCACATCTACAATTTGCTCTTTTAAAAGAAGCCCTTTTTGAGTCACTTCAACTATAACCTGCCTGTCGTCATGAGGACTTCTGTATTTATTTACATAGTCCATGGAAACCAGTTTTTTTAGAACCGGAGTCAATGTTCCCGAATCTAGGTGAAGTCTCTTTCCAAGTGATTTGAAATCAATCTTTTCTTCCTCCCAGAGCACAAGCATGGCAACGTACTGGGTATAGGTCAGATTATGCTTTGACAATAGGGGCTTATAGAGTTTTATAATTTCTCTGGACAAAGCATACAAGGGAAAGCACAGTTGATTGTCTAGTTTTAGTTTTTCAAAGTTATTCATAAACCCACCTTTTGATTTTGTTAAATTTAATTGAGCTAAATCAAAATACATTTTTATTATATACCTTTCAATGAATTTGTCAAACTCATTTTACGAGATGTGTATGAATCTCTTCTGCCTAAATGTGGTCTTTATGTTTCTTAGGTGTGGAATCTGGTGTGCCTGCAATGAATAAGGCGTTCATCAAGTGGGTATTTGTAGTGGGTGTCCTTTAATAAAGGTTGACAAGTTTTAAAATAAAGCCTAATATAAAATTGACCCCCTTAGGGGAGGGGTATCTCGAGCGGTACTAAAACTATAAATGTATTTATAAATGGATTTATAGGCAAAGAGAGTCCTAAGGTCAACCATGAAGAAAAGCCAGCTAGGAAAAAAAGTTTGATAAGAAAAGCCAGCTATGAAAAGAGGAAATCTAGATTGATAGACATATTAGGCTATTCTTAGATTTAAGCGCTTGCAAAATATCATTCAAGCACCCTTGATACCATATATAGATGTTTAAGAATCAAAAAATTCTATATATGATATAGCAAGGGTACAGATCTGTAATTTTGCAAGTCGCTCAGATTAAGTGACTTAGATTAAATTTTATAAAGATAAAAAATTATGCGAGGTGTTAAGATGGAAAAAGTCCTAATTATCGGTGGTGTGGCGGCAGGCGCCACAGCAGCCGCAAAAGTAAGAAGACTTTCAGCAGATGCTGAAATTACTATTTTAGAAGCAGGGGCAGATATTTCCTTTGCCAACTGCGGCCTACCCTATTATATTGGTGGGGACATAGACAGCCGGTCAAAGCTTATACTTCAAAGTCCTGAAAGCTTTAACGACCAGTACCGCACAGCTGTTTACATCCACACGCAAGCAACTCAAATTGACAGGCAAGCTAAAGTGGTTCATACCCTTAACAAGCAAAGCGGTGAGAAGAAATCATTTGAATACACAAAACTTATTCTAGCCCAGGGGGGAAGACCCATTGCACCGCCACTTCCAGGTGCAGATCAGGATCATGTTTTTAGCTTGTGGACCCTTGATGACATGGACAAAATAGACAATTATATTTCTGATAATGCGCCAAAGACTGCCGTGGTTGTGGGTGGTGGATTCATTGGTCTTGAAATGTCGGAAGCTCTTGCCAAAAGGGGCATGAAGGTATCTGTTATTGAAATGATGCCCCACGTTATGGGGATTATGGAAGCGGAAATAGCAGGCTTTATACAAGAGGAACTTCAAGCTTATGGTGTTGATGTTTTCACGAACAGGGCTCTTAAATCAGTCGGTGCGAAAAGTGTACAACTTAGTGATGGCACACAAGTGTCTGCTGACATGGTCCTCATGTCTGTTGGTGTTCGTCCAACCCTTAAACTGGCTCAGGAAGCAGGTCTTGAACTTGGACCAGCTGGCGGACTGCTCGTTGACACGACGCTCAAAACGAGCGATGACAACATATATGCTGCTGGTGACATGATTGAACTTGAGCACCGTGTTTTAGGCAAGAAGGTAAGAATTCCTCTGGCTGGGCCAGCGAATCGACAAGGACGGATCGCAGCAGAAAATGCCATGGGACATAGGCATGAATACAAGGGCTCGATTGGAACATCAATTGTTAAAGTCTTTGAAGCGGTTGCGGGCATTACGGGTATTTCCTTAAAGGCGGCAAGAGCTGAGGGCATTAATGCCGATGCCATAGTTGTCCATAAGGAGAACCACACCACATACTATCCGGGCGCTCAATTGGTTTCGGTGCTTGTTGTTTATGATAAAGACACAGGCACTGTTCTAGGAGGACAGACTGCAGGGTATGCAGGTGCTGACAGGCGGCTTGATGTCATTGCCACAGCGGTTGCCGCAAAACTTACAGTTTCTGATCTTGCAGATATGGACTTCGCATACTCTCCACCACTGGGAAATGCCAATGATGCAATAAACATGGCGGCATACACAGCAGAAAATAGGATGACAGGCTTTTCGCCAGCCTTGACTGTGAACGAACTTGATGACTTTTTAAAGACAAACAAGGCCTTTTGGATTGATGTACGAGATGTATTCTCTTATGAGAATGCCCATGTGGACAAGGCCCTCAACATCCCTCTTGAAATGCTTTCTGGCACACTGGATCAACTGCCTAAAGACCAACTTATAGTTCTTTATGACAAGACAGGGAAGAAGGGACACCAAGCGCTCAGGACCTTAAAAGGGGCAGGCTTTAATAAGGTGATTAATGTAAGTGGTGGATTTGTCAGCTTGTCAAATTACGTCCGCTCAGTAAGACCTGAAAGCTTTACACTGGATTTGCCAAAACCACAAAATAAGCAGATCGGCCAAGCCACTGAGAAAGAGGAAGGCGGGGCTCAAAAGGAAAGTGAAAACAGCCAAGGGAATGCACTGGCTAGTGAAGATGTAAATGCACCTCTGATTATAGATGTGCGTACGAAAGAAGAGTTTGACCATGGGGCTTATCCAGGCGCAATCAATATTCCCCTCGATGATTTAGAAGACAAATTATCAGAACTGGGAAGCCTTGACAGAGAGATTATTCTCTACTGTGCATCTGGGGCAAGAAGCGCTTATGCCCTTAGAATGCTGAAATTTAACGGTTTTACCAATGCTGAAAATGGTGGTGGCATTGCAAGAATGATGGCGCGCTATAGAAATTCGGCTATGTAAATATAAAGTGGCTCAGACCTATCGGTCTGAGCCACTTTTTTAAAGACAAATATCTATTTTTTAACCATAATGCACTCAGAATGTCCCGAGTCCTCATTGATTTGAGTGTCGATTATGTCAAAACCGCGCCTAATATAGAATTCAAGAGCCTGGGTGTTTTCCTTATAGACAGCCAGTGTCAAGTTTCCATAAGTCTGGTAGGCATACTCAAGGAGTTTTCTACCAGTGCCCTTGCCTTGATGAGAAACGGCAACGAAAAGGGCACCAATATAGGATTTATCCAGAATGCTGATAAAGCCCAAGAGTTCTCCATTCTCAGTGTACACAAATGTATCACTTTTGGGGATGTATACATCTCTTATGAGAGCATAGTTTTTCTGCCAGTAGGCTTTTGAAATAAAGGGGTGGCCCTTGATTGTGGATTCCAGCCACAAGTTCATGACCCGGTCAATTTCCTGTGGGTTAGTCTTTAACTTTCTGATCATCATAATACTCCTTGTTGATATAGATTCATTAACTGTCTAAATTCACAATAAGATTAGATGGGCTTCTGTGCATAAGTACCTCGCTTTAATTTTAATAGGTCTAGACTAGCACAAGTTAGGTGGACTGACAACGCATGTTGGAATAAAAATATGTTGGATCGTCTTGATTTTGCCAAACCTGCAAAGTGATTTAATATTAGTGAAGATAGCATATAAGAAATTATTAATGCAGACGATTATTTTCCCCAAAATTTCAATCTTTAGATTCACGAAATTTAATAGGACAATAGCGTATATTAGATTTTCTCTGTGTGTTAAAATGGTTTTAGTAAACAATGTGACTTATTTTAATAATATATAGAAAACATTGTCCAGTAAAAAGATAAATAGGGATGTTATCACTCTACTTATTATAATCTGGTAAGATAAGCCACGGATACTACAAAAACCTGAAATGCGTTAAAGGATATGATAGATATGAAAAACTCACAGTGGGCATATTGGCGCATGTTGATGCAGGGAAGACAACCCTGTCTGAAAGCATGCTTTATTTGAGCGGCAAAATTAGAAAAATTGGTCGTGTGGACAATAAAGATGCCTATTTAGACACATATGAACTTGAAAAACAACGGGGTATAACCATCTTTTCAAAACAAGCCGTCATGCAGTTTGATGATACGGAAATCACCTTGCTCGACACACCGGGACATGTGGATTTTTCCGCTGAAATGGAAAGGACACTGCAGGTTTTAGACTACGCCATATTGGTGATCAGTGGAGCTGACGGTGTTCAAAATCATACGAAAACAGTATGGGAACTCCTTGAGTACTATAAGGTACCAACCTTTATATTTGTCAATAAGATGGACCAAGCCGGAACAAGCCGGGACTTTGTGATGGCGTCCATTCATAAAAATTTAAGTGACAGGTGTATTGTCTTTGATGGAGAAAGTAATACGAATGAAGGGAAGCTTTTAGATAAAGAGAGCCAGTTTAAAGAAGAAAGGGATGAAACCCTGGCCCTATGTGATGAAAGGGTCATGGAAAGTTATATTGAAACAGGACGCGTGTCGGATGAACAAATACAGAATCTTGTTGCAAAGCGTAAGGCCTTTCCTGTCTACTTTGGATCAGCCTTAAAACAAGAGGGCACCAAGGCCTTTGTTCAAGGGCTTATTCAGTATTCAAAAAGAAAAGACTACCCCAGTGCATTTGGTGCCAAAGTTTTTAAAATATCCCGTGACGAAGATGGCAACAGACTGACCCACTTAAAAATCACAGGTGGACAAGTCAAAGTCAAAGACACCATTGAACTTATGGAGCAGTCTGAAAAATAAATCAGATTCGTGTGTATTCAGGCGGAAAATATCATACAGAAAGCACCCTTAAAGCAGGCGCAGTATGTGCTGTAACGGGTCTTATCTTGACAAGGCCAGGACAGGGGCTGGGCACAGAGAAAAAGTCAACAGCTCCTCAACTAGAGCCGGTTTTATCCTATCAAGTGGTCTTGCCTGATGATGTCAGTGAAAGACAAATCCTTCCCAAGCTAAGAGAACTGGAAGAAGAAGAACCAGAACTTAGGGTGCTGTGGAATGAAGTTCACCAATCCATTCATATACAGGTTATGGGACCAGTACAACTGGAAATTCTTCAGTCTTTGATTGAAGAGAGGTATGGAGTGCTTGTTAGCTATGGTCATGGAGAAATAGTCTATAAGGAAACTGTCGCCAGTCGGGTGGAAGGCGTTGGTCATTTCGAACCCCTACGTCATTATGCTGAAGTCCATCTGCTTATCGAGCCTGGTGAAAGGGGCAGTGGGATGACTTACGGCACCCGTTGCAGTGAAGATATTCTTGATAAGAACTGGCAGAACCTTGTCCTGACCCATTTGAATGAGAAGACCCACACAGGGGTTTTAATAGGGGCACAGTTGACCGATGTAAAGGTAACCCTTGTATCTGGTCGTGCCCATAACAAACATACCGCTGGGGGGGACTTCAGACAGGCGACTTTTAGGGCCCTACGCCAAGGGCTTATGGAAGCTGAATGTCTCTTACTTGAGCCCTATTACAAGTTTAAACTTGTTCTTCCAGAGCAATGGTGGGACGGGCCATGACCGATGTTGATAAGATGTATGGAACTTGTACTTTGGAACAGACCGATGGTGAAATGGCAATCATAAGTGGAGTGGCTCCCGTTTCTAGGATGCAGAATTACCAACAAGACCTTCATGCTTATACAAAAGGAGAAGGCAGACTTTCTATTGCAGTAAAAGGCTATGACATTTGCCATAATGCGGATGAAATTATTGAGCAGGTGGGGTATGATCCCGAGCTGGATGTTGGCAACCCGACCGGCTCAGTCTTTTGTTCTAAGGGGACGGGCTATTACGTCCCATGGGATGAAGTTAAAAGCCATATGCATGTGGAGGCCTATTTAAAAGCAAAAAAAAGGACTTGAAGATGAAAAGAATCTTGAACCAGCAGACAGGGGTTCTGACGATTTTATCAGTCTAGAAGAAATTGATTCCATAATAAACAGCACCCATTTTGCCAACCAGGGGCGAAAGAATATTTGGAAAAGAAAAGGCAGTGCTAAAGAAAGTCACTACCTTTCACTTGCAAGTCCAAAACACTCTTATCAGAGCCGAATCAATACGGAATCAGATGAAGAGTACCTTCTTGTTGATGGTTATAATATTATTCATGCATGGCCTGAACTCGAAGAAATTTCTCGCGAAAGCATGGAAGGGGCCAGATTAAAGCTCATTGATATTTTAAGCAATTACCAGCCCATCAGAAAATGCAAAATCATGCTTGTATTTGATGCCTACCGCGTTCAGGGACGTAAAGAGTCCGTTGAAGAAGTAAACAATATACAAGTTGTTTATACAGGTGAAGCCCAAACAGCAGATCATTTTATTGAGAAGTTTGCCCATGCCAATAAAAGAAACTATAAAATCACTGTGGCCACATCAGATGGTCTTCAGCAAATCATCATCAGGGGGGCAGGGGCCAATCTTCTTTCTGCCAGGGACTTAAAGCATGCTGTGGACATAGCTGAGGAAAGACTGCACTCAGAGCATTTGAGCGGAAAAATTAAAGTAAAAGACACCTTGTCAGATGCCTTGCCAGATGAAATAAAAGAAAAACTCCAGGCTGATATGAAAGATGAAAACAGCCAGTAAAATATATTGGAGTACGATCAAAAAAGACCTAGGGAAGGGATTTAGACGATATTCGCAAGTTTGCTTAATGATTAAAGTAGATATAAAGTAGATATAAAGTACTGACCAGTCCATGGATCTTCGTTAAGAAGACACCATGGACTTTTTTAATGGTTTTTATATGCCAAAAAAAGGGTAGATTGCAATTAAGGCAATTCCTATTTAATAGCATGTTTGATAATAGGAAAAACCATAAACACCATATATAAATTTCACAGTAACTTGAAGGGGGCAGACCATGAAAGGCCAAAAAACACTCATAATAGATGACAACAATGAAAACCTAAAAGTGGCAGCACGCATTTTAAAAAATGACGATTTACAGATTATTGTTTCCAATAATGCCAAAAAAGGCATACAAATAGCGAAAGAAATCAAACCAGATCTAATTTTGTTGGATATACAAATGCCTGAAATGGATGGATATGAGGTGTGTCGCACCCTTAAAGAAGATGAAAGTGTTATGGATATTCCTGTGATTTTTATGACTGCCAGCACCGACGAGAGGTCTATAAAAGAAGCTTATAGGTCAGGTGGCGTTGACTATATTGTCAAGCCCGTTAGAAAGTATGAACTCATTTCTAGAGTGCAAACCCATCTAAAACTATCACAAGTTATTAAGGAGCTTGAGCTGGCAGCCGTGACGGATGGTCTAACTGGGCTTTTTAACCACAACAGGATATTTGAAATTTTAGATCAGGAATTAAAAAGGTCCGTTCGCTATAAAGAGCCATTTTGCATTCTTATGGCGGATATTGATAAGTTTAAAAGTGCCAATGATACATATGGTCATCATTTTGGAGATGATGTCCTAGTCAGTGTTTCTAAATGCCTAAGAGAAACAGTTCGTGAAACTGACTATGTGGGACGGTATGGGGGAGAAGAGTTTCTCATTATCATGCCAAACACAAGCCTAAATGCTGGAAAAGAAGCAGCGGAACGTATTAGAAAAAAAGTTAGTGAAATTGACTTTGACAACGACTTCAAATTGACCATTAGCGGTGGTGTCATTGAATTTGATGAAAGTCTTTCAGCCCTTGAAATGGTCGACAAGGCTGATGAATTTTTATACCTGGCAAAAGAGAATGGAAGAAATCAGATGGTGAGTGAATAATGGATAAAAACGAACTGGTTTTTTATGAAAACTTAATTGAAAACGCTTCTTTTGGTTTTGCAGACCATGAATTTATTTTCGACGAGAATGGCCTTCCTATAAATTATGTCTTTAAGAGAGTCAACAAGGCTTATGAAGACATTATTGGTATACAAAGAGAAGACATCATTGGCAAGAGGGTTACAGAATGCTTTCCAGATATGGATAAGGATAATTTTGACTGGATAAATTTTTTCGCTGAGGTGGTGAAAAGCGGTCAAAAGACAGAAATCGAACAATATGCCATGAATATGGATCGTTGGTTTCGTGTGGAAGTGGATCCTTACTCGAAGACCTGCTTTTCAATAATTTTTACAGATATCACCAATGAAATGATCAAACTCCATGAAGTGGAAAAACAAGAAAAGTATTTTCAGCAAGTTCTGCTTTCTATTCCCGACATTCTCCTATCGGTTAATGCTAAGGGGGAAATATTAAATTGCAATATTGGGCAAGACTGTAAAAGAAAAGAGCCTACATCAAATAAATCCCCTAGGCGATTTGATCAGATGTTTGACGAGAACGTATCTAAAAGGCTGACTGCCTATGTTCAAAAATCAATAGAAAAAAAATGAAAAATACATCATCGAATATGAATCACAGACCGGTGGAACACTTGAATCCTATGAGGCTCAAATCGTACCTCAGTCTTCTGAAGAAGCCATTGTTCTCATTCACAATATTGATAGAAGAAAGAGTATGGAAGTTGAAATTGAAAAAAACAAGAGAAATTTAGATCAATTCTTTAAACAGTCGACTGCAGGCATTTTTTTTATGATGCTTGACGAGCCCGTTGCGTGGAATCATGACTCTGATAAGGAAAAACTTTTAGACTATATATTCAGCCATCAGCGCATTACCAAGGTTAATCAAGCCATGTTAAATCAGTATGTTGCAAAAGAAGAGGATTTTATAGGGCTCACCCCCAATGATTTCTTTGAACATGACATAGAAGCTGGTCGGGCTCTATGGAAAGATTTTTTTGACACTGGTCAACTCCATATAGAAACCGATGAGAAGCGATTTAATGGTGAAGACATGTCTGTGCTTGGAGACTATGTATGCTTTTATGATGACAAAAAAAAGAATCACAGGGCATTTTGGTGTTCAAATCGATGTGACAGATCAGAAAAAAGCTGAAGAAAAATTAAGAGAAAGTGAAGAGCAACTCAGACTGACCCTAGAGGCCACAGGCGAGGGCATATGGGACTGGGATATAGTAAATGATAGTATAAACCATAATACCAGATGGTATGAAATATTGGGGATTGAAGAAGAAACACACGATCATTCTGTTGAATTCTTTTTAGAATGTATATATGAAGATGATAGGGCGTCAGTACTCGAGCGGGTTAACTCATGTTTAGAGGACGATTCTGTTTATGAAAGTGAACACAGAATGGTCAAACCGAGTGGTCAAGTTATTTGGGTTTTAGATAGAGGGCTTGTTGTATCAAGGGCCCCGGATGGCCAACCCCTTAGAATGCTGGGAAGTATTTCTGAAATCACACGTAAAAAAGTCCTTGAAGAACAAATCAAACTCACACGGGACTTGTTTTCAGCAGGACCAGTTTTTATAGTGGTATGGACCGTTGATGACCACCTATCCCTGACCTATATTTCGGACAACGTTAAAGAGCTTCTGGGATATGATAAATCTGAGATTATGGATCCAAATTTCAAGTTTAGAGACATTATCCATCCAGAGGACTACGAGAACTATATGAATAGGATCAATGATTATATTGAAAATAACCACGCGGACAATCACTTTGAACAGTCCTATAGAATTAGGTTAAAAAGCGGGGAGTACCGCTGGTTTTATGACTTCTCCATGCTCTCTATGAGTGAAAATAACAAGGTGAGTGAAATCAGGGGCTATCTATATGACCAAAGTTATCAGAAGGATATTGAAAAGGACCTTGAAGAAAAAAGTTTCAGGCTGGACAGCATTATAAGTGGAACCAATGTGGGCACATGGGAGTGGAATGTACAAACTGGCGAGACGGTTTTCAATGAAAGATGGGCAGAAATGATAGGCTACAGCCTAGATGAGTTAAGCCCCACAACCATCGACACCTGGATGCAGTTTGCCCATGCAGGAGACTTAGAGGCCAGTGGTCAAGCACTGAATAACCATTTCGCTGGCAAAATTCCTTATTATGATGTGGAAGCCAGAATGAAGCACAAAAATGGTGATTGGATTTGGGTCCATGACAGAGGGAAGGTTGCCACCTGGACGGAAGACGGCAAGCCCCTTATGATGTACGGCACCCATCAAGATATTACAGAAACCAAAGAGAATGAAGGAAAAGTGAAGCGCTTTAGTGAACTGCAACAGATTATTTTAAAAGTTTCCAAAGACTTTATAAACGCCGATATTTCTAAGTTTGATGAACTCACCCATGCAGCCCTAAAAGAGCTGGGGCAATTTGTCAGTGCTGACCGGGCCTATATATTTACTTATGATTTTAATAACAAGACAACTTCCAACACCTTTGAATGGTGCGAAGAAGGCATTTCAGAGGAAATCCAAAATTTGCAAGATGTGCCTCTGGATTTTATTCCAGACTGGGTGGAAACCCATAAACGCAAGGAGGCCTTATATGTCTATGATGTGAGTGGGCTTACAAGGCCAGATGATCAGGGGATTCGCGACATATTAGAACCCCAAGGCATACAAAGCATTTACACCCTTCCTCTGTTTAAGAAGAATGATCTCATTGGCTTCATAGGCTTTGATTCAGTAAGAGAAAAGCACAGGTATGCAGAAAAGGAAAAAGCCCTTCTGACCATATTTGGCGAAATGTACGTCAATTTTAGTGAGAGAGTCAAAATCTCAGAAGAACTCAAAATAGCAGCCGAGCAGGCCAAGTCAGCAAGTGTGGCCAAGTCAGAGTTTCTTGCTAATATGAGCCACGAAATCCGCACGCCAATGAATGCGGTTCTTGGTTTTTCTGAAATTCTTAAGGGCTCATTAGAAGATGAAAAACTGCTCAACTATGTAGAAGGCATTCATGTAGCAGGAAAGAATCTGCTAAACTTAATTAATGATATTTTAGACTTGTCTAAAATAGAAGCAGGTCATATGACCATTTCCGCTGAAGAAAATTCGAGTGAAAAATGTCCTGCAGGAAATGATGGATCTCTTTAATATGAAGGCCAGAGAAAAGGGCATTGATTTGATATGTGACCAGGACGAAAAACTTTTAGCCTTTATTACAATCGACGAGGTGCGCGTTAAGCAAGTCCTGCTCAACCTAATCGGTAATGCTATGAAATTCACATCGCAAGGCATGGTCAAGATCACTGCGGAGGTGCTTAGACAAGGGGACGAAGATATGGACATTGCTTTTCGTGTCAAAGACACGGGCATAGGCATTCCTGAAGATCAGCAGAAGAAAATTTTTGACGCCTTCACCCAGCAAGATGGTCAAAGCACGCGTAAGTACGGTGGCACGGGCCTTGGGCTGGCTATTTCACGCAAATTGGCCTTGATGATGGGCGGGGAAATCACACTGGAAAGCCAAGTGGGTCAAGGCTCTCAGTTCAGTCTGGTCTTAAATAACATAGCTTATAGAAAGGCCGCTGTGTCTCCTGATGAAGATCTTGTCAAAGTCAAAAAGGAAGAACAATATGTTTTTGCGCCTGCAAGGGTTTTAATTGCAGAAGACATATACTCAAATATTGAGGTTTTGCTTGGTCACTTAAGAGAGTATGAATTTGAATTTTTTTATATCAGAAAATGGCAAAGATGCCCTAGAAAAAGCCAAAATCTACAGGCCAGACATTATATTAATGGACATGCAAATGCCTATTATGAGTGGCTATGAAGTCACCAAAAAATTAAAAGAAAATCCAGACACCAAGGACATGACGATTGTTGCAGTGACTGCTTCCGTTATGAAGGACGATGAAATGCGCATAAAAGATATATGTGATGGCTACTTAAGAAAACCATTTATCAAGAATGATCTCTTGTTTGAATTGTCAAGACATCTAGAGCATGATCTTGTGACAAAGCAAGATGTAAGTTCTAAAAATAATAAAATAGGCAGTCAATATGACCTTCCTGAAGCGTTGAAAGAGGCTATTGAAGAAAAATTCATGGACCGGTGGGCTTCAATAAACACACTCAAAATCGGTACAGACATTCAAGCGTTTGCCTTGGATCTTCTTGAATTCTCTAAACAGAATAAGGCTGAAGATCTTGAGAAGTATGCTCAAAAACTATACGATTATGCAGATGAGTTTGACATTGAGAAGATGGAAGTGCTCTTTGAAGATTTTTACAACATGGTTGTGGGATCAGAAGGTGAAGAAAAAGTGAATTAATTAGATGGTTATATCTAAATTGAGGTTGGTAAAAGGGGGAGAGTTTATGTCAGAAACAGTTCAGGGTCTGATACTGGTTATAATATTTAGCTTGGTCAATTGGGGGCTATACGTTTATCGTGGGAAGATGACGTATAATAAAAAAACTTACTACACACTCATATCACCAGATGATTTCACTGCAGATGAGAAGGAGGTCTAGTTAATGTATAATCTAATGGTATACCTCTTTATTGGACTATTTCTTGTCATGCTGGTGCAAATTATTCTGATCAAGGTGAAGGGAAATTCAATTGACCATATGGAGAATCAAGACCGTATTGATGAACTCATGTCTTATATTAAGGCTGGAAAAGGGTCTTATGTGGATGCATCAGGACGAAATGTTCTTATGATAGCCGCGGCAACCAACTATTATGGAAAACGTGGTGAAAATAACTATTTAGATGTTGTAAAGACGGCAATACAGGCAGGTATAAGGGTAGATACCAAGTCGTTGGTGGAAGAAAAAACAGCCCTCTTCTATGCCCTTTCCAGTCCAAGTGGCCGTGAGGTGGCAGAGTATTTACTGGCCTGTGGTGCAAACCCTATGGCGACTGATAAGAAAGGTCGCATTCCATTGTTTGAGAGTATAAAGAGAAATGGGTCTGGTGCCTACGACCTGATGGTGGAAAAAACATCTGATATAAACCATCAGAGCCATGAAGGGGTCACGGCTCTTATGGTGGCTGCTAGATATATGAATATACCTGCCATACACGATTTGTTGGATCGCGGCGCCAATGTCAAACTCGTGCAAAAAGATGGGCTCAACGCCTATGATATTGGTGAAAAACATAAAAAAGAGTTTTATCAACGTAGCGGGGACAGTGCCTCATCGAATAATGATGACAAGCATAATCATACAATTGATGAAGTTGTACGCAAGCTCTACTGCGCTGTACATGACAAACCTTACAAAGCAAGAAAGTTTGTTCCTAGACAGACCAGTGATATGGCAGACGATGGAATCTAAGCTTCAAAGACTGTATTGACGCATAATAAATCCGTAGGTGAGCGTATCAAGACCTACGGATTTTTTGTGTTTTTATTCATTCTCACTTGTGATGTCACGATAGCCGACGACTTGATTTCGACCATGAGCCTTTCCAAAGTAGAGGCGTCATCAGCGTGCTTTATAATTTCTTTTAAGGCCAGAGGCTCATCATAAACGGCAACCCCAATGGTCAGGGTGATATGGTCAAAATCTGATATGTCCATGTATGGCATTTTCATATCTTTGATTTGACTGCAAATTCGCTCTGCCAGTTGCATGGCATCATTGTAAGACGTTTCAGGTAGAACGATTATAAACTCCTCACCGCCCCATCGCCCGACATCATCGTAATTTCTGACCTGGTCTTTTAGACTCTGACTAAGTCTTTTGAGAACCTCATCACCAACATTGTGGCCATAGGTGTCGTTGACATTTTTAAAGTAATCCACATCAAGAAGAAGGACTGAGAAACAAGTTCCCTTTCTTTCAAACTTGGAGATTTCTTTTTCCATACTTTCAATAATGGCTCGCCTGTTGCCTAGGTTTGTAAGCGGATCACTTTTAAGAAGACGATTCATGGAATCGTTGAGCTTGATCCGATCTGTAATATTTTTCCCGTTGGCTACAAGATATTCAATTTGATTTTTTGGTTATAAATTGGACTCATAGAAAATTCAATGTGCTGTACATCGCCATTGAGATCATAGTGAATCACATCTCGTTTGGGATGGCCTCCCAGTCGTGTCTCTTCAATGGAACATTTAATAAAGGATATGAGTTCCTGAGACCAGTTCCACCATGGTGTATCGTAGAAAAATTCACCAATGAGTTGGTCTGATGGCATATCGATCATAGAAACAGCGGTCTGGTTGACAAAGAGTATCCGTCCTTCAAGGTCGAGAACAGCCATTAGTTGAACAGCTTGGTTAACAACCTGTTCAAACTTCAATTGGTTGTTATAGGCTTCAAGGTTGGCGTGAACTTTCTTACTATACTGGAATATAATTGTGATAAGAAGGAATATGACCACCCCAATTAATAGCTGGTCCCCAAGGGCGTTGTAATAAAGTTTGGACAAATCATTTATAACAATTAACTGCCAGTCGAATAGCTGAATGTTCATTTTTTGACAATATAGTCATTGAACTGGTGGAAAGTATTGTCCTCAAGACTGAAAACTCTGATTCATCAATACCAAGTGTGTCTAAATAGGATGTAATAGGGACGACACCGCCTTTTACATCGATTTTGTTTGTTGCAACAATTTCCCCGTATTGGTTGATGAGAAAATATTCACTATCTGTACTGGTGCCCAGTTGAACAATCTCTTCTAATTCATCAAGTGTAATATCTATGGCTAGGGCACCACGGAAGGTATTATGGTGGTAAATAGGCTTTGAAAGTGTGACCATCATGCCTGCTCCAGCTTCGTCTTCATAAATCTTTGTAGCAACAATACTTCTTTCAGGATTGCTTGTGGGGGTTATTTCAGTGAAAAATCATGGGTAACTGTGTTGGGTGTAAACATGTATTCTGAAGGGGCAACTCTAGGATGAATATTGATGAAGTTGTTTTGAGACACATAGTAAATCCACTGGATACTTTGAAGATTTTCTTTTGCTGTTTCAAAGAAAGGTGTTAAGAAGGCTGCGCCATACACTTCGTCTAGTATGGCTTCATCCAGTGTGTCAAAGTTTCCAGTACCACTTAAGCTAGACCCCTTTTCTCCAAGTGTCACATCAGCATAGAATTGATTGCTATCACTGAAGTAGACTATGTTTTCAAGTTCCCTGTGGTCGGTGGCATCATAGTCGTGGTGGCTTTCTAGAACATTGCTGATCAGTTTGAGGTGAATCTCACTATTGTTGAGTGTGGTTCTTATATCACTTGACGTCTCTCTGAGGTCATGGGTGATGCCTTGTAAAATATTGTCATATTTTTCATTCACATCTCGAAAGCTAATATAGATAAGAAGAACAACAAGGAGACTGATGAAGAAAATTAGAGCGTTCTTTATATATTTGTGGGTTAACATTTCCTTCACCTCACTTCCAATTTAAAATACTAATTCCGATTAGACACATAAATAGAATAAAGTATTGGAAGTATACCCGATTTATATGTATGTGAAACCAGCAAGGCAGAGGATGAGTGTGCCATTTTCTTGTGGTCCTGTGTTAAACTATACATAACTTGGAGGCATTATAGTTTTCTATCAAATATCTTTATTCAAATGCTTATTTTAGGTATTGTTGTGATCATAGCAAACTATGGCAATATATTGCGTAATTTTATAAAAAACGGGAAAATACGGATTAAGAATAAAATTGGATTCTGTATGAATTGAAGGAGAGAATATGATTGATATAACCGCTTTACTAAGTCAATCTGGGATTGGTCAAGACTCAATTCGCTATGCGTCTGGCTGTAAAAAGGCCAAACATGGTGTGACCTCAACCAGGGGACCTGTGGTCGCGTGGAATATAACAAAGCGATGCAACTTTACTTGCAAGCACTGCTATTCAAGTGCCGATTTGAATCCAGGACAAGAAGAACTAGGGCTTGATGAAATAAAATCCGCTATAGATCAAATGAAAGCTCTCAAGGTTCCTGTGATCCTTCTTTCTGGAGGGGAACCCATGATGCATGACCATATTTTTGAAATCATTGAGTATATCAAAGCCTCTGGCATCCGGGTGAGTCTATCAACAAATGGGAGCCTGATAACGAAAGACACAGCTTTAAGACTGAAATCCTTAGGGGTATCCTACGTGGGAATCAGTCTAGATGGTATAGGAGAAATCAACGATAGATTTAGAGGGGTCAAGGGCGCCTTTGAAAAAGCAGTGCAAGGCATAAGAAATTGTTATGAAGCTGGCCAAAAAGTTGGCCTGCGCATGACTGTTCACAAGCATAATGTGTCCCACGTGCCAAGCATTTTAAGCTTTATGGAAGAAGAGTCTGTCAAGCGTATTTGCTTTTACCACTTGGTGCCGTCTGGAAGAGGGGTTGATATTCAAGATCAAATGATGTCCCCTGAAGAAGCCAGAAAATTTTTAGAGTCACTTATTGACTATACGAATCAACAGGACATGGTGAATGACCCTAAAGAGATTTTAACGGTAACCAATCATGTGGATGGCCCTTATACTTACATACTTACAAAAGATAAAGATCCGGGCTTGGCTCAAAGCGTGCTGGAAAAACTTAAAAACAACAAGGGGAATCGTTCGGGGGTTGCTATTATGAATATGGACTGGAGTGGCAATGTGTATCCGGATCAGTTTTCGAAGTTTATGCCCCTCGGCAGTGTTCGAGAAAAATCCCTAGAGGAGATTTGGGTAAAAGGCACAGAGGTCTTGAATCAGCTCAGAAATAAAAATGATCACTTAAACGATCGGTGCAGAAACTGCAAATGGCTGGATATTTGCGGTGGAAACCTAAGGGCGCGTGCCTATATGACAACCGGTGATTTATGGGGACATGACCCTGGATGCTACTTAAAGGATGATGAAATATGATACTTTCATGGAATACGACAAAAAAATGTAATCTGTACTGCAAACATTGTTATAGGGAGTCAGATGAAAATCCAGCCTTAATGAATTAACCACGGGGGAAGGCTACAAGCTCATTGATGAGATTGCTAGGACAAAGGCCTTTAAAATACTAATTCTTAGTGGGGGAGAACCTCTAATTCGTCCTGATATTGAAGACCTTGCCCGTCACGCTAGGAGAAGGGGTCTTATACCTGTACTGGGTACAAACGGGACATTGATTACAAAAGAAAGGGCCAAAACCTTAAAAGAAGCAGGGGTTGCTGCAGTGGGTATTAGCCTTGACTCTGTATGTCCTGAAAAGCACAATGATTTTCGTCAAACCCCGGAAGCCTTTGAAAAAGCGCTTGCTGGTATAAAAAATGCCCATGAAGAAGGCATTCGTATACAGATCAACCCAACTATCACAAAGGACAATGTGGATGAGATTGACAGCCTAATAGAAATGGCAGAAAAACTAAATGCTGGGGCTCTCCATCCATTTTTCCTGGTTGAGGCGGGACGGGGCAAGTGCATGACGGAAAATGCACTGTCTGATGAAGAATATTTTGAAGCCTTAAAGAAAATTATGACCCTGCAGGGGACCAGTCAAGTGGAACTCAAGCCCACATGCGCCCCACAGTTTATGAGTCTTGCAAAATCCATGGGGGTCAAAACAAGGTTTACCAGAGGTTGCTTGGCAGGGACGAGCTACTGCTGTATTTTGCCAAGTGGTCAAGTTCATGTTTGTCCATATCTTCCCATAGAAGCAGGCCATGTCCGCGACAAGGCTTTTGATGAAATTTGGTCTGAAAGTGAAGTCTTTATTAAATTACGGGGGCAAGTGAATTATGAGGGCCTATGCGGAACATGTGAGGACCATAACATTTGTGGCGGCTGTAGGGCACGGGCCTACTACAAAACAGGTGACTTTATGACAGCAGACCCTATGTCTGCCCACTGCTATAAAAGACAGGAGGGACTTGATGAATAATAAGGAACGTGCTGTACTCAATGTTATGCAGGAGGGGATGCCCATTAGCAAAAGACCCTTTCAGGATATTGGAAGACAGATTGATATGTCTGAAAGCCAAGTGATTGAAGTCATTGAGTCTTTAAATGAAAAGGGATTGATTCGGCGATTTGGTGGTATTGTTAACATTGCTGAGCTCGGTGTTGTCAGCACACTTGTCGGCCTTCGAGTCAAACCAGAAGACGTTGAAAAGGTTGCACTAGAAATAAACACCTTAACGGGTGTCACACATAATTATGAAAGAGATGATGCCTTTAATTTATGGTTCACCCTTATGGAGTCCAGTGATGAAAACTACATGAGAGACTGGAGGCTGTTGAGGCAATGGAGGCTGTAGAGTGCCTCATTGACCTGAAGGCAAAGCAAAAATTTAAAACAAAAGTGGTTTTAGACTTGTAAAGGCGGTGAAGCGTTTGGATAGTAAGGCCTTAAAAATATTAAAGGCCCTTTCTGGAAATATTCCTATATCAGAACAGCCATTTTTAGAATTGGCTCGTGGGCTTGGTATGAGTGAGGATGAAGTGATACAGCGTATCAGGGTCCTTCAAGAAAGTGGCGCTTTAAAGAGGATTGCCCCCATTCTCTACCACCACAAAACCAGGTACAAGTTCAACGCCCTCACAATCTGGTCAGTTGACCCATCTAGGGTAGAGATTTTAGCAGACTGCCTAATGTCTTTAAGCACGTGAGCCACGTGTATGAAAGAACCACTTGCGAGGCTTGGCCTTATAACCTGTATGGAATGGCCCATGGGACAAGTGAAAAGATATTGAAGATATTGTTGAGAAAGTTATACATAGAGTAGGAGATATGCCCCACAAAATCGTATACACCATCAAGGAGTGGAAAAAGACAAGCCTGATTTGAAGTATTTGCTTGGACAAAGACCAGTGTAGACACTTGATAAGAAGAAGGGCTTAATTAAAAGAAAAACAAGGCTAGAGATAAACGAAATAAAAGAGGAAAGACCCAGTGACCGAAGTGAAGGGCTGGGTCTTTTTTTTGTGTCTGCCTTTAAAACGATTAAGATATGTCTGGGACATATTACAAAAATAATACAAAACGAATAATACATGGTTACAATTTTGCTAATATTATACATTAGACACAGCTAAGTTGCTATAATAGAAAATGTTGGAACTAGAAAATGTTGGTTGTATTAAAACTTATAAGGATTAAGAAGCATATAATCCTATATAAGTGTCTAGAAACCATATTTGCTCACTTATAGAGGGAGGGGAGTGTTACGGAACTCATACGATTTGCGTTTAGCGGTGTGAATGTCATACCGACTTTGTTGCTGCTTCTAATACAGTGCTACTGGATAGTGGTGACCCTGGGCTTTTTTGATTTAGAATTTATGGATATTGATGTTGATTTGGAGAGTGCAGAAGGCATAGGTTTTTTAAACTCGCTGGCACTATTCGTCAACTATGGGAACGTACCTTTTGGACTTGTTTTAAGCTTAATCATTTTAAACTTTTGGATACTCATGATGCTGACATATTATTTGCCAATACAAGCGGGAGGCATAATAAGTTTTATTTTGCTCTTTCCAGCATTTTTGGCCAGTCTCTACATCACAAAGTTTGAAGTTCAGCCCTTAAAGGCTCGTTATTTTGAGCAAAAGGAAAACAACGATATTGAACATAGGGTGCTGAATAAAAGATGCCAGCTTCTATGTTCTTTGGAATATGGGCGTCTTGGTCAAGCAGAAATTAACCAAGACGGTGTGTCCATTGTAATAAATGTTAAAAGTCATTTTGAGGGCATTTCTTTTGAAAAAGGAGAATATGCACTTGTCCTAAAAAAAGATGACAAAGATGTTTATTACATTGGAAAGTTATTGTTGGGAAATGATTTCTATAAGGAGATGGAGGAAGTTTAATGGGTTTTTAACACAAGTCGGATTTGTATCAGTAGGCACAGGCATACTGGTCATCCTAGGACTGCTATTCTTATTTTCAAGATTCTACAAGAAGGTGGAGCAGTCCAAGGTTATTATTAGAAATGGTGTAGGCGGTCAAAATGTATGTTTTGGTGGTATATTTGTCGTTCCGATCATTCACCACTATGAAATTATGGACATAGCTGTTAAGCGTGTAGAAATTGCCAGGGAAGGTAAAGAAGGTCTAATTTGTAAAGACAACCTACGTGCCGATATTCGAGTGGCGTTCTTTGTGCGTGTTAACCAAACGAAGGAAGATGTCCTTAAAGTGGCACAATCATTAGGCTGTAGACAAGGTTCAGATCCAGATACCCTAACGGCATTTTTTGATGCGAAATTCTCTGAAGCCCTTAAAACAGTTGGTAAGAAATTCGACTTTGTAGAACTATACACAAACAGAGAAAAATTCAAAGATGAAATATTACAAATCATTGGCACAGACCTAAATGGTTATGTGCTTGATGACGCTGCAATAGATTTTCTGGAGCAAACGGATATTAAACTTCTAAATGCAGATAATATTCTTGATTCAGAAGGTATTAAAAAGATCACAGAACTGACTGCCAAACAAAGAATTCTGTCAAATGAAATTGAAAGAGAAAGAGAAAAGACAATCAAACAGCAAGATGTTGCGGCTCAAGAGGCTATTTTCGAGCTTGACAAACAACGTGCTGAGGCAGAAGCCAAGCAAAAAAGAGAAATATCCATTATCAAGTCAAGGGAAGAAGCAGAAGCAGAAAAAGTTGCACAAGAAGAACGCTTCAAGTCAGAACTTGCTCGTGTTAAAACGGAAGAGGAAATTGGTGTTGCTGAAGAAAACAAGCTAAGACAGATTATTATTGCGGCAAAATCAAAAGAAAGCACAGAAGTTGTTGAAACAGAACGTGTTGATAGAAAAAGGCTGCTTGAATTGACGGAAAAAGAAAAGCTTGTTGAACTTGCGACAATTGAGAAAGAAAAGCAAGTTGAAGTGGAAAGAAAGAACGTTCAGACTGTTATTCGTGAAAGAGTGGCTGTGGAAAAAGACACAGTTGTGGAAGAAAGAAAAAATCAAAGACACTCGTGTCCTTGCTGAGGCCGATCGCTTTAAAAACGTCGCCCTTAAAAAAAGCTGAAGAAGATGCAGAAACACAACAAATCAGAGAAGTTAAAGCTGCTGAAGCGGCTAAGATGGCAGCAGAAAAACAAGCTGAAAAAGCTATTATTGATGCAGATGCCAAGCTGAAATCGTCACAAAAAGAAGCGGAGGCCATTAAGGTCATTGCAGATGCAAAAGTTCTGGATAACTCAGTGGACGGTGTTGCTGAATCTAAGGTTATCGAAGCTAAAGCTATGGCAGAAGCCAAAGGCGAAGCGGCTAAGGTTGAGGTTAAAGAAAAAGAAGGTATTGTTATCGCTGAAAACCTTAAGAGAAAGTACCTTTCTGAAGCAGAAGGCATCAAGGAAAAGCGTCCAGCATGAAACTTCTTGATGAAGTTGGCCGTGAGCACGAAGAGTTCAAACTTGAACTTGATAAAGAAAAAGAAGTTCAACTTGCAAGAATCAATATTCAAAAAGACATTGCAGACGCTCAAGCCGCAGTTATTCAAGAAGCGCTTAAGTCAGCGAAAATTGACATTGTTGGCGGTGAAACAATGTTCTTTGATAAGATCATTGGCTCTATTTCACAAGGTAAGTCTATCGACCGTCTAGTGGACAATAGCGATGTTCTATCGGATATTAAAGAAACACTTGTGACTGGTGATCCTGAGTACTTCCAAAAGCAACTCAAGAGCATGATGGGACGTTTTAACCTATCCTCTCAAGACCTGATGAACTTAACGATTTCAGGGGCCATCGGCAAAATGATGAAATCAGCCAATACAGCAGACAAGACAATGCTTGGAAAACTGCTCGATACAGTTCAAAAAGCAGGTGTGGCTGAACTTCCGGCAAATATCGTGAACACGACTCTTGGAGAGTAATATGGATAACGGTACTTATGAAGTTATAAAAAGCCGTCTGACCAAGCAAGGGGACGACTTATTAGGGAAAGCAGAAAAATTAAATGCTGTTAGAAAGGATGTCTTTGGTTCTATTGAATCAAAGCTCCTTTCCAGCGAGAGAATTTTAACAGACAACAACTGTATTCCAAGGGATATGGCGCCTGTGGATGACTGTTTTCTCTTTGGATACAATGTTCATATTGGTCTGAAGCAAAAGGTAGAACTGGCAGATGTGTTTTCCATTTATAGATATGATCAAGAGGGATTCACAGCGCAGTCGCTTGAAATGATCAATGACGACCAGTTCAAAAAGGATTTCGATGATCTTTACAAGTACTACAAGAACACATCTTTTGCAAAGTTCACCATTATGCAGCCGTATTTTTATATGGTTTTTCAGGTGGGAACCAGCGCAACAGATATAAAAGCCTTCAAATGGCAGGTTGATGGCAAAAAAATGACCTATGTGGATTCCAGAAGTGAGCATGAGGTCAAGTTTCATCTTGGAAACGAACTCAATTTCATTAAGGCAAGCAGGGAACACCAAAGAAATGGTATGCACCCCCATGTGTCTATTCTTGACAAAGTCTTTGTGGAGACCATTGGCGGAGACTTGACCATAAAGGTTGAAGACAATACCGATGTGGGCAAGGGCATATACTCTGAGGATGTTGAGGATAAAGACCAAACCCTTGATGATGCGGAAATATATTATGCAGACCTTGACCAGCTCATTATCCTTAAAATTTTGCCTTATCAGGAAAAGGACTACAGGTATTTTGTTTTTAACAACAAGCTAAAAAGCGTTCAACGCATTGACTCCATAGAGCACACATGCAAGCTTCTTCCAGGAGGGCATGGTCTTATATTCCCACAAGGCTACTATTTGCAAAATGGAGAGTTTAAACTGTTCGATGTGCCTGTCGAAAACCCTGTATTCGATGAACTGATCACATCTCCAAATGGAGAAGATTTTCAGTACATTTTCTACAATATGGACAGTGGCACATATCTCATTTACAACTACAATATTATTGAGCAGACCATAGATACGCCCATTGTTTGCAGTGGTTACTCTCATTTCTGTAATGGGGAAATGCTGGTGTTCAGACATGAAAAGGATCCGAGAAAAAATCATGCTGTCCAGATATGGCAGACCCCTTATGTGGGCAAGGACTTTGAACTGGCTGGCAACCATGACTCCGAGCTCTATAAAATAGGCAATAAAGATGTTGTAAATTGTATAGCAGCTTGTCGGGGCATTGGAAAACTCATCAAAAAAGGCGAGAGCTACCAAAGTGTCTACCTTGATATTGTTAAAGAAGCTCAGACGACTCTGGACCTTTACTTTTGGCTTGACAAGGAAGATGCCTTTCATCTGGCTGATGACCTGAAGAAGATAAAAGAGACAGCCACCTTTGCCATAGGCGAGTTTGAAAAAGTCATTCGAATGAAAAAAGCCACTGAAAAACAAGTGGATCAAGTGACTGAGCAAACAGAAGAACTCTTGAAGAATCTTGAATACGGCACCTTTGAAAGTGTTGACGAGTACGTCAATGTTTTGGGCCAAATACGAAATCTACGAGGGAAGATTGTCTCCCTTCGTGATTTAATGTATACGGACCTTGAGCATGTGGATAAACTCGATAAAAGCGTCAAAGAAAAAAACGATGCATTTTCTGAGCAGTGTGTACACTTCCTGATTAGTCCAGATGGTCTACTGCCTTATGAAAGTGCCATTGAAGACTTGAAAAACGGCATTGAAGAGGTGACAAAGTCTCAAGAAGGACAAGAGCTTGCTGAAAAAATGGACAAGACATCAGAAGACTTGGAGCTTCTCATGGATATTGTCAGCAATTTTAAGATCGAGGATCCAACGGTTTCCACAGAGATCATTGAGAAAATTTCATCCCTCTTTTCTAAAATAAAACAACGCCAAAGCCCAACTAAAAACAAAAATTGACGCTTTTTCAAAGAGTGAAATGACCATTCAGTTCAACGCTCAGATGAAATTATTGGGCCAGGCTGTGGTCAATTATTTGGAAGTTTCAGATACAGAAGAAAAGTGTGACAATGCTCTCAATAAGGTCATGGTTCAGCTTCAAGAACTTGAAGGAAAGTTTGCAGAGTTCGATGAGTACGTCATAAAACTTGATGAAAAGCGTGAAGAAATTTACAGTGCATTTGAGTCAAAAAAACAGGCCATTTTAGACAAACTCAACAAAAGACTTGTTGCCCTATCGGACTCTTCCGAAAGGATTATTAATGGCATTGAAAACAGAATAAAAGCTTTGGAGTCTGTGGAAAAAATCAATGGTTACCTGGCCACAGATATAATGGCTGAAAAAGTTCGGGATATTATCTCAGAGCTCCGAGAACTCGGAGACAGCGTTCGAGCAGATGAAATCAGTTCCAAGCTCAAGTCCCTTAAAGAGAACACCATCAGACAGCTCAAAGACAGGCAGGATTTATATCTAAATGGAGAAGATGTCATAAAGCTTGGAGAGCATCACTTCTCGGTCAACCGTAAAAACATTGATCTGTCTATAGTTCAAAAAGATGGTCGTCTCTTCTACCACATCACAGGGACAGACTACTGGGATGAAGTCACCCATGAAGAGGTTTACAAGTACAAACATGTCTTTGAACAGAGTATGATCTCTGAGAACATTGATGTCTATAGAGGGGAGTATCTGGCATACACAATGTTTAGAAATGCCAGTGACCAGAACTATAAAAGTTTGGATGAACTTTATAACATGTCCTTACCCCAGCTGACAGAAGCGGTAAGGACCTTCATGGAGAAAAGATACCAGGAAGGCTATACCAAGGGCGTTCACGATGAAGATGGTGCTAAAATACTCCACGGTCTTCTGGAACTCTATCATAATGTAGACCTGCTGATTTACCCTCATGATATTCGGTCGGCGGCTCGTCTGTATTGGAATAGCATGCTTGAGCCTTCAGATAAGAAGATTATGAGAGAGCGACTTGGTCATCTTTCAAAAATAGCATCGTTCTTTGATTCAGAACCTAAACTGGATGACTATCTGCCTTTTGTCATTGAGAGACTTAAATCAGCCCAGTCTAATTTTTCTTTATTTAAGTCGACAGATGTTCATGAAATGGCCAGCTATCTATGTAAGGAACTTCTCAGTGGGTCTAACTTTGTTATTAGTCAAGATGCCAAACGTGTTTATGATGGCTTCGTATCATATCTAAGAGACAAAAAAGCCCTAGACACATTCACTCAGTCTCTTCAAAATTGTTCTGAAGACTTAGAAGGCCAATACTACTTGACCAAAGAATGGGTCAGTGCCTACTGGAAAGAACAAGAACAGGCTTCTGAAAAACATATAGAAGTTGATCCAGAAGACCTAAGCGGTGTCCTTGGGGAACTGTGGTTCTGCTCCTTGAAGATGAAGTCAATATGGATAGTGTTGTTCAGTCCTCTACAAAAGCGACCATCGAGGGGCTGGTTGGAACCCACAATATACTAGAGAATGGGGTCTATAGCCTCCACTACACGGACTTCATGGACAAAATGAAGGACTTCAGTGAAAGGGTTGTTGTGGACTATATAAGGTATCAGGATATTAAAAAGACCTTGATTAAAACCTTTAAGGCTCAGCTTCGTCTGGATGACTTTAAGCCAAATGTTCTTACGTCTTTCGTGCGCAATAAGCTCATAGACGATGTTTATCTACCTCTTATAGGGGATAACCTCGCCAAACAAATTGGTGTTGTGGGTGACAATAAGCGAACAGACTTAATGGGTCTTCTGCTCCTTGTATCTCCACCGGGCTATGGTAAAACAACCCTCATGGAGTACATTGCCAATCGACTCGGCTTTATTATGGTTAAGGTCAATGGGCCTTCCCTGGGCAATGAGGTGACATCTCTTGATCCATCGAAGGCGAGTCATTCGAGTGCAAGGGAAGAACTTAGAAAACTCAATTTAGCCCTTAAAATGGGCAATAACATCATGCTCTATGTGGATGACATCCAGCACTGTAACCCAGAGTTCTTGCAAAAGTTCATCTCTTTATGTGATGGACAGCGTAAGATTGAAGGGGTCCACAATGGTGTTGGTCAAACCTTTGACCTGCGTGGCAAGAAAATTGCAGTGGTTATGGCAGGCAATCCATATACAGAAAGTGGAGAGAAATTTAAAATACCAGACATGTTGGCCAATCGTGCCGATGTTTATAACCTAGGGGACATGCTTCGTGAAAATGAAGAGGCCTTTAAACTCAGCTATATAGAAAACAGCCTGACATCCAACCCTGTCTTGTCCAAACTGACCAATAGAAATCAATCTGACTTATATGGTCTTATTGAGATGGCGGGTGGGGCAGATCGAGAAAGTGTGACCCTAGAAGGCAACTACACAGCTGATGAACTAAGTGAGTATGTGCAGGTGCTGGAAAAGCTAAATGTGGTTCGTGATATCGTTCTAAAGGTGAATATGGAGTATATTTATTCTGCGGCCCAGGCTGACGAATACCGAAATGAACCAGCCTTTAAACTGCAAGGGTCCTACCGTAATATGAACAAGATTGCTGAGCGCGTGGTCTCTGTAATGAATGACGATGAGCTTTTTGCACAGATTGTTGGTAGTTATGAGAACGATTGTCAGACCCTGACGTCCGGTGCGGAGTCAAACATGCTTAAATGGAAGGAAATCAATAATTGTCTCACTGATGAAGAAGGTATGCGATATGATCAAATCAAGCAGGTCTTCAATAAGAACAAACTTGTCAAAGGTGATGACAAAATGGGACAAGCCGTGGTTGTACTCAGCGACCTGACAGATGAAATCGCCTCCATAAAAGAAATGTTTAAAAACAAGCCAGCATCAGATGGACAGCCATCAGGTGAGTACGTTAATGTTCTGAAAGATTTGACAGAGAACATACGGAGAATTAAAGAGGTTTATGAAAGGCTAGACCAAGACAAGGTCAAAGATAAAAAATAGACATTCTTGCATCCATTTAATGAATAAAGATATCAAAACAGAAAGTCTGCTTACCCTTAGCATGGGCAAGCAGACTTTTATTTTTGAAAGTTTTATGACAAATTTCATTCTTGTCTGGACCTGAACTTCCTATATTGTAGGGGCGTTCGCTTGTATTTTGCCTTAAAGGCCTTCCCAAAATTAGAAGCGTGGCTGTAACCAACACGCAAGGCGATAGCTTCTATGCTTAAATCTGTGGTTGACAGTAAATTCGCGGCGTGAGATAAGCGCATGTCCTTGATATAACTGCCAATGGTCATCTTGAACATTTGGCGAAAGCCCGAGGTCAGTTTTTGCTCATTCATGTAAAGCATCTTGCTGAGCTGGTTGATCGTGGGCGGGGTTTGCAAATTGTCATTGATAATGGACTTGGCCCTTTGAATGCCCTGAATGTCTTCTGATGTAAGCCCTGTTGCGTGTAGGCTGGTGATATCTAAGGCTGCTATTCTATCTGGGTCATAAAAGGCTGTGGTTTCAGAGTTTTCGAGTTCAGAACTGATCAAAGCGAGACACTCAAAAACCTTTGCGTGAAGCGTCAGGGGGGTGAGAGTCTCATTTTTAATGGCATTATCAAGGGCGTGGAGGACGTCAATAACCCCAAGGGGCAAGTATAAGATGGCGTGGTTCACACTTAACTTTAGGATATGTTTTAGGCCAGGAAAGTCAGTCGTTAAGCTGGCCAGATGATCCATGTTCACAAAAATTTCAATTCCCTTATAGTGTTGACCTTTTTTTCCAGTTTTGTAGGCCACAGACATGGTCTTCGATGGCTAAGAAGGGGGCTGGCAAAAAGTTTGTGATGGGTCTATTATCCATTTGAAATTCTGAGACCCCGTCTAGTACGAGGCCAAAGCGAAGCTGTCTGTCATTGGTGTGAAAGTTCAAACTGAAAGACTCTGGAATTTTATAGTCTGCTGAAATGAGATCATAAGACCCTTCTTTGCTAAAAAAGGCAATATGTCCTGTCTCAAGCCCTTTGGCATCTTTATAAACAAGACCAAAATCCCTGCGCCTGTTAAAGGGGGTTGACTTGTAATCTATGTGGTTGAGGAATTTTTTCTGGAAGTCAGTAAGGGTTCCCATGAGCGTGGCACCTTTCTAAAATAGTGCAAAACATAAAAAAAATAGTGATTTGTTCGAAACACTTGTATTGATAATGAATATCAATTATAATCCTTTTGCAAGTGCGTTTGATAATCATTTGCAATAAGCGTGTAAGTCATTATATCCTATTTGTCTACTTTTGATAAGGTCATGGACAAACTTAGGAAAGGGACAGTATTTTAAATTGGGGTTAATATGAATGAAGTAAAAGCAGTAAAACTTAGTGTAGGCTATGGCGGGGCTGATATTGTGAAAGCCGTTGGCATCAATATACCTGTGAATCAAACCACAGCTATAATCGGACCGAATGGGTGTGGCAAGTCGACCCTATTAAAGGCCATATCCAACATTATTCCCTATACAGGGGATGTGATTGTTGGTGGCAAGAATATTGAGACTTATTCACGAAAACGCCTTGCAAAGATTTTAGCCATGTTGCCACAAAAGCCTGAAGCGACAAATGGTCTGACTGTGGAAGAACTGGTTGCCTATGGGCGTCACCCATATGTATCAGGAATAGGGAACCTTCGTAAAGAAGATTATGACATGATCCAGTGGGCCTTGAAGGTGACGGGGGTTCTCGATTTTAGAAAGAAGAAAATTGAAACGCTATCTGGCGGTCAAAAACAACGTGTGTGGATTGCCCTTTGTCTGGCACAGGACACAGAAATCATATTTTTAGACGAGCCAACGACTTATTTGGATATATCACATCAGTTAGAAATACTGGAGATCCTGAACGACTTAAAAGAAAATCATGAGAAGACCATTGTAATGGTCCTGCATGATTTGAATCAAGCCTCTAAATATGCTGACTATTTGATTGCATTAAAGGATGGACAGATTGTGAAAGAAGGCTCAAGTCAGGAGGTTATCACCAAAGGTGTGCTTAAAGAACTTTTCAATATCAAGGCAGACATTGCCCCTGATAAGGAGACAGGCAAACCTCTGTGTTTGTCATTCAATTTACTATAATTTTAGGCATAAGCTGTTTTTATAAAGCTTGATATCAGTAATGCTGATACAAGGCTTTTAAACTGAGGAGGAATCATGAAAAAGTATTTAGCAATTTTATTAGCAATGTTTATGTTAGCGGGCTGTGCCCAGGCACCGATCACAGACACGACGGAAATTAACTCACAAGACAGTGAGAAAACGCAAGCCAATCAGGGGCAAAATGAAGACCAAATACAAAATGAGGATCAAACACAAAGTGAAACATTCACATATCAGTCTGAACATGGTGACATTGAACTACCAACTGACCCTGAGCGTATAGTGGTTCTTGACGCATCGGCGGCTGGCGCGGTCCTGCTCTTTGATGGCAGTGTTGTAGGGCATGAACAGTGGACGGGACATAACGCGTTATTTCAAGACCGTCTAAAGAATTCAACTGAGGTTGCGACTGACAATCTTGAGCAGATTCTTGCCCTCAATCCAGATCTTATTGTCACTTCACCTTCTAATGAGAACTTTGAAGAGTTGTCACAAATTGCCCCGACTGTTTCTTTTACATACGGAAGATTGAACTACCTTGATACCATTATCGAGTATGGCAAAATGCTCAACAAAGAAGAGAAAGCCAAACAGTGGGTCGAGCGCTATCAAGCTAAGGCAAAAATAGCAGGGGAAGCCATTAAATCAAAGTACGGCGAGGATGTTTCCATTTCAGTTATTGAAGCCTATGGAGATGAAATGTACCTTTATGGTGACAACTGGGGTCGTGGCACCCAAGTTGTGTATCAGGAAATGGGCTTAAGAATGACTGATCCTGTAAAAAAAGTGGCCTTAACAGATGGCTACTACAGTATTTCGGCAGAAGTGGTTCAAGACTATCAGGCAGACCTAATGATACTATCACAATTTGAAGGGTCAAATACAGCATTTATGGAAACAGAAACGTGGAATAACATTAAGGCTGTTAAAAATAATCAGGTGCTTATGGTGGAAGGGGAGTCGTTTTATATGACGGGCCCCATCACCCTAGAGTATCAGCTGGAAACCATAGAAAGCTTTTTTACCAAGTAAATGAATAAGAGAAAAACGGTAGGGTTGGTGCTAATGCTGTGTTTTGTGTTGGCATCAGCTTTTCTTGTGGCTTTGGCTTTCGGAGCTGCTGACATACCCTTCAGGACGTGAAAGCATTTATATTTAGCAGGTACCAAAACGAAAACACATTAATTCTTAAAGAACTGAGATTGCCTAGAGTACTGGCTTCAGCCCTTGCAGGTATGGCCCTTGCTGTTTCGGGTGCCTATATGCAGGGCATGACTCGGAACGCCCTTGCCAGCCCAAGTTTATTTGGTATCACAGCAGGGGCAAGTGCTGTTTTAGCGCTCTCATTAGCACTTTTTCAAGGGATGGATCAATATGGTGTTTTACTGGCTTGTCTGACTGGGAGCACAGCATCAGGGCTTCTTGTTTTCTTTATAAGTTTGCGGGGCAGACATAGCTTAAGCAACAATAAAACTGTCCTTGCCGGTGCGGCGGTATCAACACTTCTTTATGCAGTGGCAGATGCCATATCTTTGAGGTTTACAAGCTCTAAACAAATGGCTATGTGGGCAAGCAGTGGTCTTATCGGGGTCACGATGGAAGAAATATTCATTGTTCTTCCCATTATAATCATTGGATCATTTACGGCTCTCGTCTACTCAAAGAAATTGACCCTTGTCAGCCTAGATGAGGAACTGGCTGTTTCTCTTGGCGAAAATGTAAAACAACTGCGAATTATATTTTTCTTCATGGTCACATGTCTAACTGGGGCGGCAATAGCTCTTTCAGGCAGCCTGGTCTTTATTGGTCTGGTCATACCGCATTTTGTAAGACGGCTTGTTGGTGGTGACTATAGAAACATTGTGCCGTTTTCCATGTTCACAGGGGCTGTTTTTATGATTCTAGCCGACCTCCTGTCAAGAACTATAAACGCACCTTATGAAACCCCAGTGACGGCAATAATGGCTGTTGCAAGTTATCCAATATTTTTATATGTTGTGCGAAATGGAGGGATAGCAAGTGATTAAAAACCGTCGTGCAAGATATATAAGCTATGTTCTTTTATCTTTGGCAGTGGGGATTGTATTTCTTTATGGCCTAGCTCATGGATTCATAAAAATGGACATGGTGGATGTCCTTAAAACACTTGTGGGAAAGGGCACCAAGGCATCGACGTTTACAATATGGACTCTAAGAATGCCGAGGCTTATAATCACTCTAATTATGGGGATGGCCCTGGCTTAAGTGGCAGTGTCCTTCAAACGCTGACACGGAATGACTTGGCAGATCCGGGTATACTGGGTATTAATGCTGGTGCTGGCCTTGGTGTAACTGTGGCTTATTTAAGTCTAGATTTTTCTGGTGCGAGTATTGTCTACACCTTGCCTATTATAGGCTTTGTGGGAGCTATGGGCACTTTCCTTATAACCCTTATGGTGGCCAGAGAAAAAGGTGGTCAACTCAATGTGGACAAATTGGTTCTAACCGGTATTGGCAGTGCTATAGCCATATCCGGCATGATGATCTTATTTATTTCATCAGCAGGACGTGAAGATGTCCAGTTTATCTATAAATGGTTAAGTGGCAACATATGGGGAGACAAATGGGCATTTGTCCATGTAAGCCTAGTGGTCGTGCTTCTTTTAATGGTTTTAGTTTTCGCAAAGGCACGCACCATGAATATATTGGGCCTTGATAACATATCAGCCCAGAGTCTGGGGGTTGATCTAAAGCGGGAAAGACACGCCCTTATCCTATATGCTGTGGCCCTTGCGGCAGTGGTTGTATCGGTTGCTGGGTCTATTTCCTTTGTCGGGTTGATTGTGCCCCATATTGCAAAAAAAATATATGGTCCCAAACACCAGTATTTTTTAGTAGGGAGTGTCTTGTTAGGAGGGCTCTTTTTAATGGGGGCTGACTTGATTGGACGGAGCATATTTCCACCTCAAGGGCTATTGCCAGGGATTGTCGTGGCTATAATTGGAGCACCTTACTTTTTATATTTGGTTGTGAAGAGCAACCATTGATGAGGGGCTAAATTCTATGAAAACGAGTAAACTGATGCAGATATACGCCAGGTCTAATTTAATCCTAGATAGTATTTACGAGCTGGCGATCACGCCTGGATCAAAAAGTGGATGGGGCAAGAACTGTAGAGGGGGTATGCGGCTTTCCAAAAAAGTCATTTAAGAAAGAAGACCCTTAAAAATTTCCGCGCAAGACGTGCCTGTGCTTTCTCTACATGTTAAAATGAGGAGTAGAAGCTCAAAATAATGAGTGAAACCTCAAAACGAGGGATGGAACTTCAAAAATGAAAATAGGCCCTTAAAGTCAGGCATTGAAACTTTAATTGAAACTTTAAATGAGGCCAAAAAGGAGAAACCAGTGAAAGTCAAAGCCAAGATATCCATTAAACAAGTTTCCATGAAACAGCTCATGAAATGCCACGATCTAGAAACCGTGTCAGGCTATTGTCAAAGCTGTAGTAATTTTGGAAAAATCATTCTTGTCCTGAGTTCAAGTTCTCCATAGATGACTACTTAAACCAATACAATTACGCCACGGTGATTATGACCATATTAATACGGATATAATAAAAAAGAGAGTGAAAGGCTTAAAGAAAAGACCTTTAGATCAAGGGTCTTTAGCAATTACACAAAAACAATCCAAACGTTCAAACAGACTGGAAGTCCCAGTTATCCATGTACGTTTTCAATCTTGTAAAGGATCATATGGCTCAGGAACTGCTTGAACTGGAAAAAGGTCATGAAAGTGTGGTGGGGCTTCCACCAGGATCATGCACATCTTGCCAAGTTTGCACCAAAACAAAGGGGCAGGCCTGTGTTCACAAAGATAAATTGCGTTACTCTCTTGAAGCCCTGGGTTTCTTAGTTTCAGATATCTATGAACGGTTTTTGATATGCAATTGGGCTGGACAGAAAATGAACTGCCGGAGTCTTTTAACACGTGTAGCGCCATTTTGTCTGGTGAGCAAATAGACATCCAAACCATAGAAAATGCCCTAGGCCCTATCGAGGTGGAGCTATAGTGACTTATAAAAAGCTGACTTTCGAAATGTATATGTCGGAACCGGCCAGTAAGCGTTTTAGAAATCTAGAAGACAATCAGACGCTTCAAACTGTGTTTGAAGGCTTGACCAGGCCTTCATCTGTTGATGGCATGATTGCTTTTACAAAAGAGAAGCGTCCAGCTATGGAAACCGTTATTGAAGAGATTGAAGAGACGTATGTGGAAAAGGGCTTGCTTGACTTAGAACACATCTATAGATACCGACAAATACTGGGCTCTATGATAAGATATATTATGGGCCATTATGGATACTGGCCTGGTAAGGCCAAACCCCTGAAACGGGGCGATTTGTAAAAACTGCAATTGTCTATTATAAGGCTTGAGACATTGGATGGGATAGGCCTATTTCAATGAGAATGGTTATCGTTGACTTTGATCAAGCATTATACTATAATTCTAGCGAAAGACCTGAATTTTACAGGTTTTCACAGAAGAACCACTGCAAAAGAGAACCACAACAGAGTAGAAACACAACAGAATAGAAACACAACAGAATAGAAACACTACATAGGAGGACATTATGAAGAAAAGACTAGCCATATTGACCCTGGCATTTGCCTTAGTATTTGCTCTAACAGCATGTGCGGGGGAGACGGAAACAGAAACGACACCGGCAGATAAAGAGCAGGTAGAAGTTACTGACAGTCAAGAAGATAAGACTGTTACAGAAGAAAATACGGAAAACACAAATACAGAAGAAGCAAGTGATGAAGAGGCTGAAGCCCCATCTGAAAAACCTGTTTTAAATATTGGAACCCTAAAAGGTCCAACGGGAATGGGTATGGCACAGCTCATGGAAAATGATGAAGCTGGCCAAAGCGCCATTGACTACAACTTCGAAATCGCGGGTGCACCGGATCAAATCATTGGAAAAATCGTCAAAGGCAGTGTTGATGTTGCCGCTGTGCCTTCAAACCTAGCAGCGGTCTTAGATGTAAAAACAAAGGGCCAAGTTCAACTTTTAGGGGTTAACACTCTGGGCGTTTTATTTATTGTTGAAAATGGGCAAGAGATACAGTCTATTGAAGACTTGAGCGGTAAGACAATCCTTGCATCTGGCAAGGGGGCTTCTCCTGAATACGTATTAAACTACATATTAAAAGAAAACGGACTGGATGAAAGCGTGGCTGTTGAATATTCAGTTGAGCACTCTGAAGCAGCCGCAAAGACCATTTCAGGGGATTCACAAGTGTCGCTTTTACCACAACCTTTTGTAACGTCAGCCCTATTAAGTGGCGAGTCAACTAGGATTGCCCTTGACTTAACAAGCGAATGGGAAAAGGTAACAGATGGATCCCTACTGCCTATGGGTGCAATTATAGTCAACAAGGCCTTTGCAAAAGAAAATCCTGAGGTCATTGAGGCATTTATGGAAGAGTACAAGGCATCTGTTGACTTCGTGAATGAAAATCCAAAAGACGCGGGTCTTTTTAATTGAGAAGTTTGGTATACTGCCTAAGGCCGCACTGGCAACAAAGGCTATTCCTAACTGCAACATCACATTGATTGATGCTCAAACTGCCAAGCCTTCTGTACAAAAGTTCCTAGAAATCCTTCATGGATTCAACCCAAAGGCTGTTGGCGGACAGTTACCGGAGGACGCATTCTACTATGAAGCCCATTAAAATCAGAGAAGGATTATTAATCCTTCTCTTTTGGATTGCACTGTGGGGGCTTATTTCAGCCCTCGCTGACAACTTCATAGTGCCTTCTCCACTACGGACTGGCCAGGTGCTGATAGGCTTACTTATGAGCGGGCAGACCTATGGGATTATCTTGTCGAGTCTTGGTCGCGTTTTACTGAGCCTGCTCATTGGCATCGTCTTTGGCGTTGTATTTGGAATTCTTGCGGGTCTAAACGAGTTTGTTTACAAGCTCTTTGTGCCTATGGTCAACTTCATTACGGCCACACCTGTGGTTTCCTTTATAATTATACTCTTTATGTATATTAAGAACGATTCCCTGGTGCCTGTTATCTGTGGCATATTGCTTTGCTTTCCAATCATATATAACAATGTTTTACACGGTTATAAAATGGTGCGTTCTGAGCTGGTTAATATGTCCCAAGTATACCGAGTGCCCATGCATAGAAAAGTCCTTAAACTATATGTTCCAAGTACCCTGCCCTATGTGTTTGCAGGCATATTAACAAGTGTGGGCATATGTTGGAAGGCCACGATTGCGGCTGAACTCATTGGCATTATAGAAAACTCAATTGGTCTGCAGCTGTATAATGGAAAGGTGTTTTTAGAATATGACCACGTTTTTGCATGGACCATTTTGATTGTCCTGTCCAGTGTCATGATTCAAAAATGTGCCCACTACTTTATTCAAAAGATCAATATATATGAAAGGTTCAAGGTGATTTAATGGAGCTTGTAAGCATTTCAAAATCATTTGGGCCTTTAGATGTGCTAAAAGACTTTTCCCTACATATTTCAAGTGGAGAGGTTGTCTGTCTTCTTGGTCCGTCGGGATGTGGCAAGTCAACCCTGCTTAAGATTATCTCTGGACTGGATCGGGATTTTACAGGGCATCTTAGAGGCTTTGACAGCAAACGTATATCCTATGTTTTTCAGGAAAGTCGACTCATTCCTTGGTTGACGGTTCGGGAAAACCTTCTTTATGTTTTAGAGGGTCAAGTTGCCTCTGAAAAACTTGAAGACCATATTGAGACCTTTTTAGAAAGGGTTGATCTTTTAGACTTCAAGGACAGTTACCCCAACACCCTCAGTGGTGGCATGAAACAGCGGGTGTCTCTTGCCAGAGCCTTTTCCATGCCCCATGACATCCTTTTATTAGATGAACCCTTTCAAGGGCTTAACATTGAGCTGAAGGACCAACTCATGGGCCTGCTTGAAAGCCTTATTGAACAGGACAAGAAGACGGTTATTATGGTCACTCATGATCTCGAAGAGGCTTATAGGCTGGGCGATAGTGTGGTAAAACTGACGGGAAATCCTATTTGCGGATTTGAAATATTAGATGTGGCAAAAAAAATAACTAGGCATAAAAATATAAAGAAGAGATGAACAAGGAGAGTTAGAAGGATCTGGGTAGGGTCTTTTAAGCTCTCTTTTAATTTATGTCATAAGACTATGACTGACAGGGTATAAAGTAAGTAACTTGAAGAAAAACATAGTATGAATAGATCAAAAGACCAGGAGGTGTTCTTATGTTGGACGTCATGCATGTGGCTTCGTATTTTTTAGGTAGGGCATCTATGACACCTCAAAAGTTAGAAAAAATGTGTTACTATGCCCAGTGTTGGGCGCTTAAGACTTTAGGGCGTAAACTCTTCAAAGAAGACATAGAAGCTTGGATAAATGGTCCGGCCATAGCCCAACTGCATAATCATTTTAAGGCATATGGGAGGAATAAAATCCCCATGATGCCTCTTTATGATGGGTTCAAGAAAACGGAGTCGGAAGTTTTAGAGACGGTTTTCGAAAACTATGGTCATTTCAGCGGGGAAGAGCTAAAGTGGCTTTCTATGCATGAAAAACCTTGGAAACATGGGCGTGAAAATCTCAAAGACTGGCAGGCGTCAAGACGTATACTTTCAGATGAAAGCCTTCAAAGCGTTGGTCTTGAGTATGTGGACGCTATAATGACAGACTATGATGAGAAGCCCATGAGCTTTGGATTTAAACTTTGGAATTTTGACTTGGCACAAAATGAAGATGCCCTCAATCGAGGGGGATGGTTTCAAGAAATCATGATGGCCATGGCAGATGTCACTGGTATGAAGAAGTCAGAGCTTAAACAGAAAAATTTACTTAGGCAGCTGGGCGACAAGGCTAGACTTCTTGAAGCTTATGGTCTGACTTTTACACCAGAACATAGGGAACAATACCATATTGAAGAAATTGTTCTCGTAAAAAGAAGGTGTTCCATGTTTGGTGTCTTTATTGGTGATGTCTTTCATATTGTCTGGTTTGTATCTGAGAAATATAAGGGACCAAGTCTAAAGGTAGATGAGCGGATCAACATGGCCATGAAAGTGGAAAGACAAAGAAAAATGACCAACAAACTTTTTGAACTTGAAAAGGAAAACCAGGATCTAGAGCAGCGTAACAGGGAGTTGTGGGATCTCTTAGATGAGATGACAGATCCTAAAATTAAGAAATATAAGCAGTGATCTTGAGAATAGTATTTTCATTTATAGACTTTATGCATTAGAATAGTAGGAAGAGTTGTAAATGAAATGAGCGTTCTGGAGGTCAGAAAATGAATAAAATTGACAAAATGTATATAGATAATATTATCGAAATCATGGAAAATGGCAGCGATGATTTTGATGGAAACGTTCGGCCTGTATATAAGGATGGCACCCCGTCCCATACCAAATTTATCACCCAGAATTTTGAGAAATACGACATATCAAAGGGGGAGTTTCCCATTGTCAATCTTCGCCGTATCGGGTGGAAGTCTGGCATTAAGGAAATATTTTGGATTTATCAAGACCAGTCCAATGAACTGGAAATGCTTAAGGAAAAGTATAACATTCACTGGTGGGACGAATGGGCTGTTGGAGATGGGAAGACCATTGGCATGCGCTATGGAGCGACTGTAAAGAAATACAACTTAATGAGTGGCCTTCTTGAGGGCATTAATAATCAACCCTATGGAAGACGCCACGTGATCAGCCTCTGGCAGGAAAATGACTTCTGTGAGTCAGAGGGCCTTAACCCATGTGCTTTCATGACCATGTGGAGCGTACGCAAGAAAACACAAGCTGATGGTCAGGTCAAACGCTTTAGATATGACCCTTGTCCAGCGGTCGAATGACTACCTCGTGGCGGGACATATCAATAAAATTCAATATGTTGGTCTCATGATGATGGTTGCAAAACATTGTGATCTTGAGCCCGGTGTTTTTGCTCACTATACACACAATCTCCATATTTATGACAGGCACTTTGACCAGGCCAAAGAACTTATTAAACGATTTGAAGAAAATCCTGACCTGCCGCAACCCAAACTGATTTTAGATACGGATAAAACCAACTTTTTTGATTTCACGATTGATGACTTTAAGATGGTAGACTATGCACCTTTAAAACCCCAATTGAAGTTCGACTTAGGCATATAAGCATAGCCCTTGCAGTTTTATAAGTTCATGTTGACCTTATCTCTTAGAGGACATGGATATGCGAACATGAAATTTCACGTAGCGGTCAATGCATAAGCACAAAGGAGGCCTTATGGCAAATATCAATATTATTGTTGCAATTGGACTACATAATGAAATAGGTCTATCCAATGCCCTGCTTTGTCATATCAAACCCGACCTTGAGTATTTCAAGAAAACGACAAAGGGTCATATTATGATTATGGGCAGAAAACCTTCTTATCCCTGCCAAATGGTCCCCTAAGGGACGTGATAACATTATAGTCACGCGGCAAGATGATTTTGAACATGAAGGGGCTCATGTTGCCAGAAGCATTGAGGAAAGCCTTGAAATCGCAAAAAAGCTTAATCCTGATAAGGATAAAGAAATTTTCATCATTGGCGGTGGAAGCATTTACGAGCAGTTTATGCCCCTAGCGACAAGCTTTATATAACACATATTTTTCAGGATTTTGAAGCCAGCGTCTACTTTCCTAAAATATCTCAGGCGTGGGAAGTGGAACAGGTTATTGCCAAGCGGGAAAATATCGAGCACATGCATCCACATGTGTTTACAATTTATAAAAAAAAAAGAAGGCAAGTAAAAGCAAATATATGCAAATAATAGGCGCTGGATTCAAATATAGTTTATCTGTATTTGAGTCCAGCGCCTATTTATTTTGCAAGAACATGACATGTTTTCTAAGAAAATTAGCCCTCAACCTGCTTAAAATGATCGAACATCATGGAATAATGGGCCCGACCCTGGGACTTAGACCGGAGGTCTGTTGCATACCCAAAGAGCCTTGAAAGGGGCACTTGAGCTTTTATAAGCTGTCCTCCAGCAACCAGTTCCATACCTTCTAAGACACCGCCTCTTGCATTAATGTCGCTCACCACATCACCTACATAATCCTCTGGAGCGTTAACTTCCACTTTGAAGATAGGTTCAAGAAGTATGGATGCCCCCTTTTCCAGGGCTTCTTTTATGGCCATAGAGGCCGCGGTGAGAAAAGCCACTTCCGTGGAATCCTCATCGTCAAATGCGCCGTCATAAAGATCCACATTGACATCCACAACTTCATATCCGCCAATGATACCACTGTCAAGAGCTTGTTTAAAACCTGCCATGGCAGCGTCAATAAAATGTTTTGGAAGGGTATTCTTTTTTATGGAAGTTGTGAAAGTATGACCAGCGCCTCGTTCATTTGGGCTAACCCTGACCTTAACATGGGCGAACATATCCAGCCCCATGTTTTCTTTGGAAACTCTGCTTTCTATATCAACGGTTTTAGAAATGGTCTCCTTATAAGACACTTGTGGCTTGCCAACGTTGGCTTCCACGTGGTGTTCCTTAATCATCCTATCCAGTATGACTTCAAGATGGAGTTCCCCCATGCCTGAAATAATGGTTTGTCCCGTATCGGGATGAATGTAGGTCTTGAAAGTTGGATCTTCCTCAGCCAGTTTGCTTAGAGCATCAGTGAGCTTGACCTCATCACCGGGGCTTTTAGGTTCGACGGCAACGGATATAACCGGGATGGGAAATTCCATTGATTCCAAAATGATCTGTGCATTTTGATCACTCAGGGTATCCCCTGTGGTGGTTTGCTTTAATCCAATAACAGCCGCGATGTCGCCTGCATGGATGGCTTCAATCTCCTTGCGTTTATCGGCATGCATTTGGAGTATGCGGCTGACGCGTTCCTTTTTCCCTTGGTGGCATTATATACACTTCCACCTGTTTTGAGTGACCCTGAATATACCCGCAAATATGTTAACCGCCCTACATAGGGGTCCGACATAATCTTAAAAACAAGGGCAGAAAATGGTTCGTCATCATCAGCATGTCTCTTGTCATCTTGACCGGAAGGCTGGTGTCCTTGTATAGGTGGCACGTCAAGAGGCGAAGGTAAAAAGTCTACAACGCTATCAAGTAAAGCCTGAACCCCCTTATTCCTATATGCCGCACCACACAGAACAGGCACAATAGCACCTGAAATCGTGGCTTTTCTAAGAACGGTAATAAGAGTGTCTTTTTTATGTTTCGCCTTCAAGATACTGCATCATAAGGGCATCGTCATATTCGGAAAGTGTTTCAACAAGGTGAATACGCCATTTTCTGGCTTGGTCTTCAAGGGACTGTGGAATGGCTGTCAGTTTAACTGTCTCACCAGCCTTGCCCTCATTGAAGATGGCCTTCATATCAAGAAGGGAAATCACCCCTTCAAAATCGTTTTCGGCACCTATAGGAATTTGAATGGGCACAGGGTTGGCGCCCAGTTTGTCTTCGATCATGTCAACTGACCTGTGAAAATCTGCCCCGATAATGTCCATTTTATTGACAAAAACAATACGGGGGACATGGTAATGGTCGGCCTGGCGCCAAACAGCCTCCGTTTGGGGTTCAACCCCGCCCTTGGCATCAAGAAGAACCACAGCACCATCAAGAATACGAAGGGACCGCTCAACTTCCACTGTGAAATCCACATGTCCCGGTGTATCAATAATGTTGATTCGATTGTCCTTCCAGTGGCAGGTGGTTGCTGCAGAGGTAATGGTGATCCCTCTGGCTTGTTCCTGTTCCATCCAGTCCATCACAGTGGATCCTTCGTGGACATTCCCAATTTTATGGGTGAGGCCAGTATAGAATAAATGCGCTCAGTTGTCGTGGTTTTCCTGCATCGATATGAGCCATGATGCCAATGTTTCTGGTTTTATCAAGTGGGTGTGTTCTGCTCATATTTTGTCTCCTTCTAGTCGTATTTTTAATATTTTGGTTTTCGGACTTTCACCGTATCATTGTCTCTTTTACCCAGTTTTGGATACACTTATCGTAGGTGCGAAGATTTTGACCAATTTGTAAGACCTCTAGGGCCTGAGTGGGGTCTCAAAAAGGTCATCAGATGGTATGATAGAGGAGGCGATAAGAAATGTAAGCCAATAAGTTTTCAGAGCATTATAAAGGCACATGGTCTGGTTTTAAGAAGTGGGTGAGGGTTTATGGAAGATGCACTAAATCATACACAAGACAATAGAATGGACAATATAAGCCTGGAAGAGGGGCTTTTTAGAATCATACAAGCGACTGAACCCATAAAAGACATGGAAGAAGTGGATTTGCTGGATGGACTGGGACGTATATGTTTTGAAGATGTTTATGCCACAATGAATCAGCCCCCCTTTGACAGGTCTCCTCTTGATGCTACGCCCTAAAAGCAATAGATTCTATGGGCGCCAGTGAAGCCAACCCCATAGAACTAGAGGTTATAGATAGCGTGTTTGCAGGGGATTATAAAAAGATCTCGGTTGACAAAGGTCAAGCGGTGCGTATTATGACCGGTGCCCCTATCCCCAGTGACTGTGACGCGGTGATTCGTCAAGAGGACACAGACTATGGCGAAAAAAGGTAAACTATATAAATCTCTTAATGCCCATCAGAATTATTGTTTTTCAGGAGAAGACTATAGGGCAGGAGAAAAAATTGTAGAAAAAAGCTCAATACTTACAGCGGATCGTATTGGTATAATAGCAAGTGCGGGGGTAAGTCGGCTTCGCGTGAAAAGACAACTAAGGGTTGGGCTTCTCACAACAGGCGCAGAACTTGTCATGCCTGGCGATAATAGACCAAGTGGAAAAATATACAACAGTGGCTTTTTCACACTGGCTTGCCGACTCAAGGAAATGGGTTGCCAGGTCATTCCCTTTCAATCAAAAGGGGACGACCTTGCAAAAACCTGTCGGTCTATTGAGACAGACATTTCTAGGGTTGATGTTTTAGTAACAACGGGTGGTGTATCTGTTGGACAAAAGGATATTATCCATCCTCTTATACAAAAACTAGGGGCAAAAAAATTGTTTTGGAAACTCAAACTAAAACCTGGCTCCCCGGTTTTGGTAAGTCTATACAAAGGCAAGCCTATTATAAGCTTGTCGGGCAATCCTATGGCTGCAGGCGTTACCTTCGAACTCGTTTTCAACCCCTATTATGCCCATGTTATGGGGTGTCAGGCTCTTATGCATGAAAAAAAAGAGGCTGTGCTTGTTGGGACATATGATAAAAAGAGTCCTGTGCGAAGGTTTATTAAAGCCTACAGTGCAGTCGGCAAAGTCTACGTAAGCCGTAGACAAATCGCTTCTGGAAATATATTGTCATCAAAAGATGCCAATTGTCTTATAGATGTCCCTAGTGGCTGTAATGGCCTCAAGGACGGGGACAAAGTGTCAATTATTCAGTATAGGAGGCCATAATGTCAGGAGAATTTACACACTTTGATGAAAAGGGAAATGCTGTGATGGTAGATGTTTCAAGCAAAGATGACAGTATACGTACAGCTTTAGCAAAGGCATCGGTGCTTATGTCAGAGACCTGTTTTACAGCACTGAAAAATGGTCAGGTGACCAAAGGCGATGTTCTGGGCGTGGCCCGGGTGGCTGGCATAATGGCTGCAAAAAAAACATCGGACATTATCCCCATGTGCCATCCTCTGATGCTGACAAAGTGTACTGTCGACTTTCAACTGAAAGACAACAAGGTTTATATAGAAGCCTTTGTTAAGACCACAGGGAAAACGGGTGTTGAGATGGAAGCTTTGACAGCCGCATCTTCAGCAGCTCTGACTATATATGATATGTGTAAGGCTATAGATAAAAAAATGATTATTGAAAATATATACTTGGCAGAGAAAACGGGTGGTAAGAGTGGGAAATTCGTTCATAAACCTTAAACGTGTTACAACAATTTTTTATGCCCTATGTACAGTGTTTATAGCCCTGCCTCTTGTGAGTTTAGTGGTTTCAAGAACACAAGCTTCTGTGCTTATGGGAAACCATGTCCTGGCGGATGCCATAGGGGTGAGCCTTAAAACATCTTCAGCAATGCTGTTCATAACGCTGGTCATTGGCACGCCAGCGGCATATGCCTATGCGAGAAATCAGTTCAAAGGTAAAAAAGTTTTAAATGTGGTGTTAGATCTGCCTTTAATTCTGCCTCCTGCTGTGGCTGGTTTACTCCTACTCATGACCTTTGGTCGCAGGGGATGGATTGGCGGTTTACTCAGTTATATGGACATTCAGCTTCCCTTTACCATGGCTGCAGTTGTTATGGCACAATTGTTTGTGGGTCTGCCAATATATATCAAAACAGCAGCGCAGGGGTTTATGGGAGTCGATGAAAGGTTGGAGCTCACAGCCATGACCCTGGGAGATTCAAGCTAAAGGCCTTTTTGAGAATCACCCTCCCCCTTGCCTCGAGCAGTATTTTAACAGGGGCTATTATGGCATGGGCAAGGGGCTTGGCAGAGTTTGGAGCCACAATTATGTTTGCAGGGAATCTGCAAGGTCTTACCCAGACCTTGCCCCTGGCCATATACTCCGCTATGGAGACAGACACGGGGGTAGCCTTGGGGATTGCCCAGGTCATGGTAGTCGTATCCATGATCCTTCTAGTGACAGTCCATATTATTGACAAAGGCAGGCGAGATCATGTTAAAATGTCAGATTGAAAAAAAATAGGTCCCGTCATGATTGACTGTAACCTTCAAGTGCAAAAAAATAGATTGCTTTGTGTTTTGGGTCCATCTGGGTGTGGAAAGACCAGTTTGCTTAATTTGCTTGCGGGATTTAAAGAGCCTGAACAAGGGGAAATATCTCTTGATGGTGTGGTCTTGTATGACGGAGAAAATGCAATCAACCAATCTATTAACAAGCGGGGGATTGGATACATCCAGCAAGAGGCCTACCTTTTCCCTCATTTGAGTGTAAAAGAAAACATGCTGTATAGCATTCCTAAAAAAGACAGGACCAAGTATGAGCAAAGATACCGCCAGTTTATAGACATGTTCAATTTGAAGGGGCATGAAAATGAAAGACCGGGTGTCTTGTCTGGGGGACAAAAACAGAGAGTGGCCATTGGTCGAGCCCTTATGATGTCTCCAAAACTCCTGCTTTGGGATGAACCCTTCAGCGCCCTGGATCATAAGATCAGAAAAGAGATGCAGGATCTGGTTCTTGCGGTTAAAAAAAACCTAGGCATTCCCATGATCTTTGTCACCCATGATCTTGAAGAAGCCTTTGTACTCGCAGATGATTTAGCTGTCATGGAGGACGGAAAAATCCTTCAGTATGGTGAAAAAGACCATGTTTTGAAGGCGCCTGTTTCAGGCAAGGTCAAGGGTCTTATTGGAAAAAATACAAAAAAAATCACCCTTTATTTTAGGTGTATCAGGATACTCCAACTCTGGCAAGACAAGACTGATGGAACACTTGATCAGTGGCCTTAAAAAAGCGGGATATAAGGTGGGAACGATCAAGCACCATGCTGGAGACTTTGAAATTGACACACCTGGCAAGGACTCCTACAAGCACAGAAAGGCTGGATCAGACCGAGTTATACTGGCATCAAATGACAAGTGCGTGAGTATTCGTGAGCGCTCTACAAGAGACTCAAATGATACCATCCAGTTGAGCGATCTTATTGAGGAACAGTCTGACATGGATGTGATTCTTTTTGAAGGCTATAAAAGATCTCCTTACAGAAAAATTGAGGTGGTAGGTCAAGAACAAGGTCAAGAGCTTGCCTGTGATCCCAAAACGCTCGTTGGTATAGTCTGTGATCAAGGTCTGAATGTAAAACCTAACAGCCTCCCACAGTTTAAAACAGGTGCTTATGACAAGATTCTTGACTTTGTGATACGCCAGGTAAAGGAGCATGAATGTGAAAGATAGCAAGGGACGCAGTATAGATTATCTCAGAATTTCAGTCACCGATAGGTGTAATCTAAGGTGTATATACTGTATGCCAGAAGAAGGGGAAACATATAGCCTTAAAGAGGACCTTCTCACTTATGAAGAGATAATGGAAGTTGTACATGTTGCCGCTGAACTCGGTGTGAAAAAAATAAGGCTAACAGGTGGGGAACCTCTTGTAAGAGAGGGACTTTGTCGACTTATTAATCAAATAAGGCAAGTTGAGGGCATTGAAGAAGTTTCTATGACGACCAATGGCCTGCTTCTTTATGAGATGATAGATGATTTGCAAAAGGCAGGCTTGAACCGGGTCAATTTGAGCCTTGATAGTCTGAAAGATAATGTATTTGAAACCATTGTTAAAAAAGCCAACCTCCATCATGTTATGAAGGGGCTCAAACGGACACTGGAACTTGGTTTAAAAGTAAGGATCAATGTGGTTCTTCTTCAAGGCATTAATGATAGCGAAAGCCTTGATTTTGTTGAACTTGTAAAGACATATCCTGTTGATGTGCGGTTTATTGAACTCATGCCCATCGGGAGGGGCAGGCTGTATAAAGGGGTTAGCAACACTCTGCTTATAAAGAAAATTAAGACAGCAGGCTATAACTTAAGTGAAATAGCCCATGATTCGGGCAGTGGGCCCGCCCGATACTTTGAGTTAGAAGGGGGTCTGGGCAATCTTGGTTTTATCAGCCAATGAGTCATCAGTTTTGTGATTCTTGCAACAGGATCAGGCTGACTTCAGAGGGATTTTTAAAACTATGCCTTCATTCCGGACATGGTGTGGATCTTAAAAAGCCCCTTCGGGATAAAGTGGCACGGTCTGATTTGAAGGCCTTGATAGGGGCGTCCATAGCATCTAAACCAAAACACCACCAGTTTGGAAAAGCAATCAGCTGACGAAGACGATAGACATATGAATCAAATAGGAGGCTAAAATGGCTAAGATTATTGCGGTTTGTACCAGTGAAAATAAGGGCACTCAGAAAACACCCCAGGCGTTTATTGATCTTATTGTTGATCATGGCATTAAGGGCGATGCCCACGCGGGCAATTGGCATAGACAGGTAAGTTTATTGTCCTTTGAAAAAATTGAAGCCTTTAAAGCCAAGGGGATTGATCTGGAAAATGGGGCATTTGGTGAAAATATCATTGTAGCAGGCATTGACCTGTCTGACCTTCCGGTGGGAACCATTCTAAAAGCGGGGACGGTTACCATGGAGGTCACACAAATAGGAAAGGCCTGCCACCAGCACTGTGCCATATACCATAAAGTTGGGGACTGCATTATGCCCCGTGAGGGCATCTTTGCCAAGGTTATAGCTGCGGGACGTCTAAAAGCGGGAGATGAAATCTATGTTGAGGCCAAATAGGAAAAAGAGAGTCTGGGGATTTGTCTTGGTTCTAAGCGCACTCATGTTGTCAGCTTGTTATAATGATGGTTCTTCTGAGGGGGACAAGGACATTATTAGGGTGTTTGCTGCATCATCCATGACAAACGCCATGCAAGACATGAAGGTCGGGTTTGAAACGGAATATCCGAATAAAGACATTCAACTAAATTTCGCCGGGTCAAAAACCCTGCGCAGCCAAATAGAAAATGGTGCCCAGGCAGATATCTTTATTTCTGCAAATGGTAGCCATTATGAGGCCCTTAATCAACTTAATATGATACATGAGGGGCGGGCCCTGCTTGAAAACAAGTTGGTCCTTATTGTTTATAGTGGGTCAGAAGTCAACATTGAAAGTTTGGATGATTTGACCCAAAGCTGTCAGATTGTATTGGCTCAAGAAGGCGTGCCTGCTGGAAACTACGCCCGGGAAATCTTGAAGAAATATGGCGAGTCAAATTCGGCAGATTATCAAGAAAGAGTGCTTTTAAACCTCGTTTCTGAGGAATCCAATGTCCGTCAGGTTCTGATGAAGGTGGCCATGGGAGAAGCAGACGCAGCTCTTGTGTATAAAACAGACGTTACGGAGAATGTCAAAGATAGCCTTCGTGTGATTGATATTCCTGAAATGTATAATGTTACAGGAACCTACTATATGGGCATCTTAAAGGGCGCTGACGACGGAGCACGTGTCCTGTATGACTATGTTTTGTCTGAGCGTGGGGATGAAATTCTAGAAAGTTATGGATTTGCTCCAATAAAGGAGTGAGTTTCGTGAAGCTTAATGACAGGTGGTTGGGCAGTGAAGGATGTGATGGTTTGATAAAAGCGACGGGAATTATTCTGACTGGAGGACGGGGGCGACGTCTTAATGATAGGGACAAGGCCCTTATAAACTATAAGAATATGCCCTTTCTTTTTCATGTTCTTGAAGCCCTGAGGGGGTTTGAAGAAATTATCATTGTCACATCAGAAAGAAACTATGAAAGCCACCTAAACAGTATAGAAGCTTGGAAAAGAGATCACTCTTCTTATATAAAGGGAAGGCAAAACATTGAGGTTGTAAAAGACATAATACCTGAAAGTGGACCAGTCGGTGGAATATACACAGGCCTCTTCACTGCCATGTATGACAGAGTTTTTATTCTTTCTGTTGATACCCCATGGTGACGCAAAACTTGGTTCGTTATCTTATTGATGTGGACAGCGGCAATGGCAAATCTGTTACACTGCCCTGCGCAGATGGGAAGGTTCATCCGCTGATTGGAGTTTATTCCAAATCACTGCATGGCGATTTTAAGAAAGCTCTAGACTCCAGACAGCTTAAACTCATGAGGGTGATAGAAAATTTCCATCTAGACCTTATAAGACAAGAAGATCTGATGGAAAAAGGATTTTCAACTAAAATTTTTGCCAATATCAACACCCCAAATGACCTCGATCGCATCTAGGTCATTTTTTTATATGAGCGACTTGCAATATCATTCAAGAATCCTCATTGCACCCTCTATAGATATTTGCGAAACAACAATTGTGTATAGGGTACGACGAGGAAAGGAATCTGTAATTTTGCAAGCGCCTGATAGGAAAGACAAGAACTTTTAAAGAGTCTGTTTGAGCGAAATCTCAGGGGGCTCTTTTTATGTGCGGTTTGATCAGTGGTATGACACAAGGGATTCAGAGTTCGTCTTGTGTTGATTGGAGGATATGCAAGGTTTGCATAAAAATACAACTTCCGCATAAAGCTATACAAAATATGTAAATTGCAAAACCATTGTGGTTAGGAAAGCGTTTTCGGCTAATTTGAAGGAAAGAAATAGCTTTTTAGCAAAAATAAAATTCAAAAAAAATTAAAAAAACTAATTGAAATAAAAAAAGACATATAGTATAGTTAATAAAAATTATGAATAAAAATTCACCAAAACTTATAAAAAAACGGAGGGGTATGAAATGAAAAAATGGTTTGCACTTTTAATGACAACAATTCTTATGGTAACAGCTTTTACAGGGTGTGCTTCACAAACTCAAACAGAATCGGAAGGGCAAGAAACAGAAACCAAGCAAGTGATTAAGGTCGGGCTTGATGACGCTTATCCACCTTTTGAATACCATGACGAAGCAACGAATGACTTGATTGGTTTTGATATTGATTTTGCCAAGGCTCTTGGAGAAGAAATGGATGCAGAAATTGAGTTTGTTCCAACAGCGTGGGATGGTATTTTCAATGGTCTGAATACTGGGCAGTACGATATGATCATTTCCTGTGTGAGCATTACTCCAGACCGTATAGAAGCTTTTGAAATGACCAAGCCATATTTGGCAAATGGCATTGTCATTGTTTCAGCAACAGGGGGGCAAGAAGCAGCAACCATTGAAGATTTAGCTGGTAAAAAAGTAGGTGTTCAGCTAGAAACCACAGCAGATATTGCTGCTAAAAAGTTTATTGAAGAAGGCTATGATCTCTCTTTATCGCAGTTTGACTCTGTTATGGAGGCGTTTGCTGCCCTAAAGGGTGGTTCAATAGAATATATTCTGGTTGATAGTTCAGTGGGAGGCTTTTATATTTCAAATGATCCAGAATCCTTTGAAATCACATCAGGGCTATTGTCAAACGAACCCATTGGCGTGAGTATTGCCAAAGGCAATGAATCTTTGGCAACAAGCGTGAATGAAGCCATTGCCTCATTACAGGAAAGTGGAAAAATGACTGAGATTTCTCAAAAATGGTTCTCAGCAGACTTTGCAACAAAAATTGATGAAGAGATTAAGGTGATTGAGTAGGCAATTTAAAAGACACTTCAAAGGTGACCTGCCCCGTGGTGGGTCACTTTTCTAATCAAGCGACTTGTAAAATGGCATTCAAGAATCCTCATCATAAAATATATGGAAATTTAAGAATCAAACGTTCTATATATGTTATGACGAGAATGTGGATATGGAATTTCGCAAGCGCCTGAATCAAGAAGTTCATATCATATTCAAATCAGATCATAATTATAGGATTATCAAACGGGAGGACAATCCATGCTAAATCCAGTACAGATTGAAGCCATACTAAAAGGAACAGGATACACCATCGTCATAGCCGTTGTCGCAGTACTTGTGGGTATTGTATTCGGCATGGTTGTAGCGATTGGAAGAATATCAAAAAACAAACTTGTAAATAAAGTGGCCTGGATCTATGTATGGTTTTTCAGAGGCACACCGCTCTTATTACAGCTTTTTATGATTTTTTATGCCATGCCCCTCATCATGAAAGATGTTTTTGGAAGACCCTTTCCAATGGAGCCCCTGGTGGCTTGTTTTATAGCATTTTCATTGAATTCGACAGCCTATCTTGCAGAGTTTTCAGGGCAGGCATTGAGTCGATTGACAGTGGACAGATGGAAGCAGCCAAGGCTCTTGGAATGAGTTATAACCAAGCTATGTTTCAAATAATTATACCGCAATCATTCAAAGGTACTGCCATCGGTTGGCAATGAGTTTATCATGCTGATTAAAGACACGTCGCTGGCATCAACGGTTGCTATATCTGACCTGCTCAGAACCACAAAGACAATGAGTAGTTCTTCGGGAAAGTGGATCTACTATGTTTATGCGGCAGCTGTTTATCTGGTCTTGACATCGATTATACAATTTGGGTTTGAAAAGTTAGAGAAGAAGGTGGGCGTGTATGAGTAAGGGAACTAAGGAAATGATAAAGGTTACAAATGTCCATAAATATTTTGGAGATCTTGAAGTCTTAAAAGGTATAGATTTTTCTGTGGCAGAGAGTGAAGTTGTTTGTGTCCTCGGGGCAAGTGGTTCTGGAAAGTCCACCCTGCTTAGATGTTTGAACCATCTTGAAAGAATCACATCGGGAGAAATATATATTGATGGAGAACTGGCAGACAAACGTCAAGCAGATAAAGACCTTATTGACATCCGACCAGAGCATGCCCAGGTTCTTTGTATGAAGCTTGGAATGGTCTTTCAAAGGTTTAACTTGTTTCCCATTTAACAGCTGTTGAAAATGTCATGAAGGCGCCTATGCTTGTAAAAAAAGTTAAGGAGTCACAGGCGCGTGCCTATGCTATGGAACTTCTTAAAACAGTTGGCCTTGAAGACAAAGCCCACGAGTATCCCTCCAGACTCTCGGGAGGCCAGCAGCAAAGGGTTGCCATTGCAAGAGCCCTTGCGATGAAACCAAAAATTATGCTCTTTGACGAACCCACTTCAGCCCTTGATCCCGAACTTGTTGGCGAGGTGCTCGAGGTTATGAAAAAATTGGCTCAAGATGGAATGACCATGATTGTTGTCACCCATGAGGTGGGCTTTGCAAGAGAAGTGGGAGATAGGGTTGTATTTATGGATGGTGGCGTGATTTGTGAGGAAGGAAGCCCATCGGAAGTTATTGACAATCCAAAGGAAGAGAGAACGAAAAGCTTTTTTAGCAAAATACTATAAGTGTCAAATTGTAGTGATTTCAAGGTTTGTATCAATACAGTTCTAATAATGTTGACTGAAATTAAATAATTTCTTGTAATTTCGACAATTTTCGCGTATAATAATATTAGAAATTGTTGAGATTGGGTACGAAATAGGAAATATGTACTCATAGAAATCGATCAAACATTTAAATTATATATGTCATTGCAAAATTACTTTACACATCACACCACATATTGCAATCATCGCAGCAACCCGATTTCAGCGATTGAATGAAACGAATCCAAAACCTCCATCTTAAGATGGAGGTTTTTTTATGATAAAGGCTCTTCTCTTCAATGATATTTCACAAGTCGCTCATGTATTAACTTTTTATCTCCTTTATAAAAAGTTTATTATTTCATCCCTTATGGAAAGACGCCCCTGTAAATTGGGTATAAACCTAATAATGTAAGAAAAGCAGGTCAGAATCTATCAATTTAGTTGAAATTTCAAGTGTTATAAACTTATAATGTTGTATAGGGACGCTAAATATAATTGAGCATCAGACAAAACTGTAAATCAGGGAATATGTTTCGGGAGTGGAGATCATAATGAAGTTAAGGGATGTATCATTAAGAACAGCGGTTATATTACCGACAATGATAATTATGTTAGCCATTTTGGCTCTTTTTGTCGTGCTTAACACAAGGGACTATGAGTTTCTAGCAGAAGAACAGGGGTCAAGAATACTGGATGCCTTATATAGGAATACGGAGCAGCGATTAAGCGCTCTTCTTGTTGAGCCGATGCGGGCCAATGCATTTTATAAGGATTATATTACCAGAGAAATATTGTATGACTATCAGGATCTTGAAGAGGTCGAAAAATATACACTGGATTTCATGACACAGCTCAGAGAGACCCTCCCTCAAGTCAGTGTGATCAGCTATGGAGATGAGCTTGGAAATTACTTGGGCTACAGATTAAACGAAGACGATATGTATGGTCTCATGTTGAAAGATGCGCGTACAAATTTTGACTTGAACATATATGCAGGCCAAACCATTGATACAGAACTGCTTGCAGGTTTTAAAGATTATGATCCAAGAACCCGACCTTGGTATTTGCCTGGAAAACTTGATCCGACAGATCGGTGGTCAGATGTCTATGTGAATTATGACGAAAAAATGGAACTTGCTATCACAACATTTGTTCCCTTTTATAATGATAAAGAAGCGTTTACAGGTGTCGTTGGCATTGATGTGAAGTTAAACATGATCAATGATTTTCTCATCGCAGAGGATATGAAAGGCAATGGCGTCATTTATATAGTTGATGAAGACTGGAACATCTTGTCTCATTCTCTTAATACAGATTTTGTAAAAGTCATCGAAGGCGACCCGCCAAGCGCAGTCATGCTTACCGCTTTGGAGGCAGAAAATCCTCTGATCCGCCAAAGTGCGGAGTTTATACGAGATCAAGAGACCAAGTCAGGAGAGGTGCAACAAATTTATGTTGACGGGCAGAGGTATTTTACTATGGTTTCTCCTTTGAAAGACCCTGAGGGGCTTGACTGGAATATTGTTGTGACCATACCTGAAAAAGATATTCTTGGAGCTGTCAAAGAGAGACAAAACACAACCCTAAGAGTGATTTCACTGTTTCTTGTTGTCGCTATGGTTGGTGCCATGTACCTATTGTCAAAAATAACAAAGCCCATCCTACAAAGTTCGGAAGCGGCACTGCAATTGTCAGAAGGGGACTTTGAAACAAAACTGGATATAGATGGTTTGCAGTTGTATGAGACAAAAGAGCTGGTTATTGCTTTTAACAACATGTCTGACAAATTGAAAAATTATTTTAGCAGAATAAAGAAAAGTGAAACCAAATATAGGTCGTTAATAGAAAATGTTGATGACATGATATACAGCATTTCAAAAGATGGCGTATTCTTATCAATGAATAACAGTTTTGAAGAGGCCCTTGATATTAAAGCGGATAGCCTTATTGGAAAGCCCTTTACTGAAATTTTTACAAGTGATGATGCGATGAACTACTGGCTTAAAATGTATCATGAAGTCTTGCAGAGTAAGGAAACGATCAGTTTTCCTTTTGAGTATTTTGATGAAGATAACCAGAGAAAAATACTTAATGTAAACTTGATTCCTCAAATGAACACAAAAGGAGAGATTGAGACGATTCTTGGGACAAACACTGATATTACAGAGCTTGTAGTCGCTCAAGATGAAATAGAGAGACTGCTAAAAGCAGAAAAAGAAGAACTTGAATCACTTGTGATGCAGAGAACTGCAGAACTGGAAACGACTATGCAAGAGTTAAGAGAGCGTGAAAGGTTAGCCTCTCTGGGAAGTTTGGTGGCCGGCATAGCCCATGAAATCAATACACCGCTTGGTGTGGCAGTAACGGCCAGCTCATACATGGAAAAGATTAATAGTGGGATTTTTCAGAGTCTTAAAGAAGGGTCTTTGTCTAAGCAGTCCCTCATAGAATATATAAAAACCATGGATGAAAGCACAGAAATAATAAATGCCAATTTGTACAGGGCATCTGAGCTTATACGCAGTTTTAAGGAGATCTCGGTTCAACAAAGTGTTGAGAAACTACAGGTCTTTGCGGTAGAAGATTACATTCAAGATGTTCTTCTGGCCTTAAAACATGAATATAAGAACACAGAGCATACATTTGAAGTGGACTGTGATTCAGATCTTGAAATCAAGAGTTATCCAGGTGCTTTTTCTCAAATACTTACAAATCTTATAATCAACTCTTTAACACATGGATTTGAAGGTGTTGAAAAAGGTCTGATGAAGATAAAGGCTTATATGGATGAAGAGGACTTTATCTTTGAGTATGAAGATAATGGAGTGGGTATTTCTAAAGAACACTTGGCCCATATTTTTGATCCATTCTTTACCACAAACCGAAAAAAAGGTGGTAGTGGCCTTGGCCTGAATATTGTATATAACATTGTCACAGGCAAGCTAAATGGGAAAATACAATGTGACAGCGACGTGGGGCAAGGCGCAAAGTTTGTTATAAGGGTGCCAATTGATAAGCATATAGCATAAGAATTTGAGGTGAACATATGGATAAATGGGATATTGATGATCTGGAACTGGATTTCCTTCAAGATGACATCGAAGATGAAGAGGAAACGGTTAAAGAAACATATAAAATAATTGTGGCCGATGACGATGAAGAAATTCACAGAGTGACAAAGATGATACTGCGTGACTTTGAGTTCGAAGGAAAAAAGCTTGAGTTCATCGACACCTATTCAGGGATAGAAACCATTAAAGTCCTTGAAGAAGTGAATGATGTGGCCATCGTTCTTTTAGATGTGGTTATGGAAAAAAGCACAGCAGGCCTTGAAGTTGTAGAACATCTCAGAAACATCTTAAAAAACAATATCACCCGGATTGTTTTAAGAACAGGTCAACCAGGCGAAGCGCCAGAAGAAAAGATTATACGTGATTTCGACATCAATGATTATCGACTTAAAACAGAACTGACTGTCAAACGACTGAATACGACACTTTATTCAGCACTTCGAAATTATAGGGATTTAAGGCGACTGGAAAGGCATAGAAACGGTCTTGAAAAAATCATCCAGACAAGTGCCAGACTCTTTGAACACAATTCATTAAAAGATTTTTTAATGAGCATACTCAATGAACTCTCAAACTTCAATGGTGACAGGAGCAATATGCTCTATATTAGGGAAAACATAAACCAATCATCCAATGGATTTGTCACAATGGAAAAGCAGAATAAAAACACCATTGTTGCGGCAACGGGCAAGTATGAAAATTTTGTTGGAAAAGAAGTGGAAGCCATTCCCGATTTAAGTTTTATCAACAAGTGGATGCATAATGATAAGGATCCAGGAGCCATTATTCATTCGGTGGATGACGGCGTGATTATTCAAAGCAGCGGAAAAAGTCATTTGAGCAACTACATTTATATTGAAGGGAAAAGTCAGGTTTTGACATGGATCTTATTCAGCTATTTTGTCCAACTATTCCATTGCCCTTGATAACTATATATTAAATAATATGGTCAATACCACCCAGAAAGAAATCGTATTTGCCTTGGGTGAAATTGTGGATAGCCACCATGAAGAAACTGGAAGCCACGTTAAGAGACTTTCAGAAATGATGTATCAGTTCTGCTTGTGCAATCACTATTCTTATTCAGAAAGCGAGATTGTTAAAGTTGCAAGCACAATGCATGATCTAGGCAAGATTGCAATACCGGATAAGATCCTTAAAAAGCCAGGTAAATTGGATGCTGAAGAGTTTGATGTCATTAAGTCACACACAACCCATGGTTATAAAATACTTAGCAATTCCGATTTAGAGGTTTTAAAAATAGCAGCAGACATCGCCCTAAACCACCATGAGAAGTTTGATGGATCCGGTTATCCTGCTGGGAAAAAGGGGCGTGAGATACCGCTTAATGCACGTATGCTCTCAATTGTTGATGTTTTTGATGCTATGACCCATAGACGGGTTTATAAAGAAGCGGAGTCAAAGGAAGAGGCTATCGCTTATATTAACAGTCAAAGAGGCAAGCATTTTGATCCCAACTTGGTCGATGTTTTTATGAACAATTTAGATGCGATTGTAAAGGCGGGAGAAGAGCTATAGAAAATTTGAAACCATTCAATCATTGTTTATAATCAAAACAATGATTGAATGGTTTTTCATATGTAATAAATTGTGATACAATGTAAGGCAGTTGAGTCAAAATAGTCATTAGACATCAGAATCACGATATATGAGCCCTATAAGGGCGTGTCAAAAACTATGAAGATCGAGGTTGCCTATGGAACAATTTAAAAAGCATAAGTGGTGGATTGTTGCAATTTGTTTTGTTTTATTTGTGGTCTATGCTGTTGAAACGGCACCTATTCAAGCATTTGAATTGCTTGTTGACGGAAGACAAGTTGCTTACATAAAAGACAAAGAAAATTGCAGAAAATTATATAGAAAAAATGAAAGACACATACTCAGAATCTGGAAAGTATGAAGTGGATCAGGTAAACCAAATTGCTTTTGAAGGCGTAAAGGTTCCTGAGTCCGACATAGCAACAGAAGACAAGCTTTCAGAAATCCTAGATGAAAACATAAATTTCAACTTGTATGGCTATACAATTAAAATCGATGACGAATCCTTCTTTACTCTGAAAAGGGAAAGTGAGGCAGAGGCTCTTCTTGAAAAAATCAAGAAGCAGTACGTGACAGAAGATGTTGATTTTCTTGAGATTGATTTTGTGGAAAACGTTGAAATTTTAAAAGCCCAAGTGAAGAAAATCGATATAGCTGACTATGAATCGGTGTGGGCTGCTTATGAATCCGGCAAAGAAGAACGTTTAACTTACAAGGTTGAAAAGGGTGACACAACTTGGGATATCGCCAGTCGTTTTGGTCTGTCGATAGAAGAAATCGCCCTCGCCAATTCTGATAAGGATCTTACAAAACTTCAAATTGGCCAGGAAGTCAATTTGAACCTGCCAAAGGCATGGATCAATGTGCGGACGGTGGCCAAGAAAACTGAGGAATTGCCGATTATTGCAAATACCTATTACGAAAAAAGTTGACACCATGTATGTTGGTGACTACAAGCTGAAAGAACAAGGGCAAGATGGTCTTAAAAAGGTTGAAGTTGAGACAACGTATGTGAATGGCATACTGGAGAATGAACAGATTCTACAAGAAGTCGTCGTAAAAGAGCCAACATCTACCATTATGATGACTGGCACAAAGTGGAAAGAAGTGACGGCATCGGGTGAATTCAACAATCCAGCAAATGGAAAACTCACATCGCGTTTTGGAACACGCTGGGGACGAATGCATGAGGGCATTGATATTGGAGCACCTGTCGGAACGGCTATAAGAGCTGCTGATGCAGGCGTGGTCATATCGGCTAAGTATATTTCTGGCTATGGCAACACGGTTATTTTAGATCATGGCAACGGCATCAACACGCTTTACGGTCATGCCAGCGAACTTCTGGTCGTTGTCGGACAAACGGTTGAAAAGAATGAGCTGATTGCACGTGTGGGCAGAACAGGATCAACAACAGGTTCGTGTTTGCATTTTGAAGTTCGAAGAAATGGTCAGCCGATTGATCCACTGCCATATTTAAATTACTAATTGAGCGACTTTAAAATATTATTTAAGAATCTTCGTTATACCATATTTAGATATTAGAGAAGATGTGGATTAGTAATTTTGAAAACGCATGAAATCAAAGGTTGTAAATACAATAAACGAAATCAAATAACAAAATCCACTTAAGAAATGTAGTTATATACATTCATTAAGTGGATTTTTTATATGGCTTTTATAGTTTGGCGACTTGCAAAATATTATTAAAGGTCATCATAACCTTTAGGGCATAGAGGGTGTTTGAAAACAAAGCTTGTTTTGCTCATCAGTCAAATATTTTATAAGGACTGTACGTATGACAAACTGATCAATAACCACACCCAAACCACTCAGAAGAAAGAGTAGAAAAATTCCATGAAGTTCAAAGGTCATATAGCCCCCCAGGCCAATGAGACCTGTGCAGATAAGCGTGACCCAAATGTGCTTGTGTGACAAGACGAAAGCTTGCTGTATAAGAGGTTTTAGCTTGATGTCGATAAGAGCCAGGGTAGGCAAGGCGTAAATCAATATAAAAATAACCTCTATAATGACTGCAAAGTAAACAATGGTTAGTGAAGATAGAGCCCCTTCCATTTGACTGAACAATTCAATAGCAAAGCGACTTAGACCAATCAGGGCATATGAAAGACCCCAAACCGCAGAGGCTTGCTTCCAGTTGCGCTTGAAGCTTTTCGTAAAATTTTTAAGGGCATAGCCTCGGCCTTCGAAAAGAGTTCGGTCTATGGAAAACATCATGGCTGTTACTGCGGCACCAAAGCCCAGACCAAACGTTAAAATAGATATTGTTAATACTATGAAATTGAGCAGGGTCAAATCAAATAATATGGCTCCATATTTACTCAGACCACTGTCTTGATCAAAAAATCGCATGATAACCTCCAAAGTGCACTATTTAATGTATCATTTTACAAGTGCCTATTATTCATAATATACTTGCTAAATAAAGGGGTCAAATGCTTCTAGAAAATTTAGAACTTATGCTAGATTATTCTTAGCAATTACGTATAAACTGACTTACAATTTTGAATGTAGAGTATGGGAGGCATATATATGACAAATCTTAAAACAATCAAGAAAGAATTGTTTAAACATATCGCTGAAGCAGGGGGACGGCTGGCCTATGATATTTCAATGAATAAAGGTGACCTTCTCTTTTTTATACACGGTATAGGATGCAATAAAGCATCCTTCAAGCATGTATGGGATGCAGTGGAGTTAAAGGCGTATTCAAAACTGGCTGTTGATTTGATGGGCTATGGAGCATCTGATGGTCCAGAAGGTTTTTCGTATGATATGAAGGATCAAGCCCAGGCTTGTTTTGACCTTATTTTGTCTTTGGGCTTTGAAAAAATTCATGTGGTGGCCCATAGTATGGGCGGTGCTGTCGGTATTCTTTTAGCACAAATGATAGAGGACTCTGATAAATCATTGGAAAGCTTTGTGAGCGTAGAGGGGAATTTTATTGCCAGTGACTGCGGTCTGATCAGTCGAAAGATTATTGGAATGGATTATGAGTATTTTGAGAAGACGCACTTCAATTATCTTAAGGAAAATTCATCCCTGTCCTATGATATGGGGGTCAAGGAATGGTCGCGCCAACTCAATGATGCCAATCCCCTAGGATTTTATAGGTCGGCATATAGTCTTGTGAAATGGTCAGACAGCGGTGATTTGCTTAAGATATTCAATAGCCTTCATTCAAAGAAAGCCTATATTTATGGGGCCGCTACGGAGGGGCTTGAAGTCCTTGGCGTTTTAGATGAAAAAATATGCCACCGCATAGAAAACTCGGGTCATTTTATAATGATAGAGGCACCAGAAGCCTTTCATGTAACCCTTAGAGATATTGTTCGCAGAGATTAATTATAAGGATAGCTTGATTGAAAAAAAGCACAGAGGCGTTAGCCCTGTGCTTTATCTGATCGCTTGTCTAAATGAGAAAACTCATCCATTAAAGTCTGAACGGCAGCAATTCTTGCGTTGATTTTCACTTGGAAAAGTTCTCCGCGTCCGTACCAATCGTTGCCCTCATGGACATATAGTGATTCTAGAAATGCTTTTAAGTGTTCGTAAGTGTAGTTTGGGTCGTTTTCAAGCTGGTCTTTTGTTGTATAATATATCTTGTCATAAGCTTCGTCGAATGCTGTTTCAAAATGGTCATCAAAAAACATAAAGCGCTCCTTTCATGCATAGTTTTATTAAAAAACTTTTAAAGTTAGAATGAGTTGCTAAAGCATCAAGGAAATTATACAGGTAATTGGTGTATGTTTCAAATAAAAAACATAATCATATCAAATTTGAAATGAGTGTGGAGTGTCTAAGTCAATTAGATTTTTAAGAAAGTCAGAACAAGTATAGATTCGGAGTGACTGAATATGAGCAATCAAAAAATCCAATAAAGCCCCTATGCAAGTGGAAAGGGTTCGACAAGTGGAAGGCTTAAAATACCTGAACACATTTGTTATTGACTATAAAACGAAATCAGGTCAAAAAAACAGTGGGAGCTTGTTTCCAGACAGAATCAAGACAGGTTGGAAAAAGAAATATTTCAGGATAAGTCCTATACTGACGGCGCCATGGTCTTTGCCACAGATGAAGAAAAAACCAAGGTGGTTATATTAAAAGAATATCGGGTGAGTGCAGGCAAGTATGTCTATATGTTTCCGGCTGGCCTTGTGGAAGCTGGTGAGTCAATAGAAAAAGCCAGTGTGCGTGAGTTTAAAGAAGAGACCGGCATGGGTTTTGTACCCAAGTATGTGGAAAGAGAGCGGTATGTTTCTGTGGGCATTGTCAATGAAAGGGTCAACATAGTATATGGCACATATTTTGGACAGGCTTCTCAAAAGCATCAAGAAGACAATGAACATGCTGAGATATTGATTATTGATAGGGAACAGGCCCTGTATATACTGGAAAATGAGGAAGTGTCTATCAGGACAGCTATGCTTCTTCAGGGTTTCTTTCGTTTAAACCCCTACTTTCATGGTTAAGAACCTGTCCGCTTAGAGCAAGAAAAGACAGGTTTATTCCGAGGTAAACTGATATCTTATTCATAAGGAGATGGCGCTATGAACTGGATTGAGAACTTAAATAAGGCACTGGATTTCATTGAGGACAACTTAGATAAGGAGATTGATCCGGAAGAGGTTGCTAGGGCTGCTTACACTTCCAGATTTCATTTCCAAAGACTCTTCACAATGGTGTCGGGTTACAGGCTGGGAGAGTACATTCGCCAAAGAAGACTCTCGGTGGCTGTTTCTGACCTGCGAAAGACAGGGGTTAAAGTCATAGATGTTGCTATGAAGTACGGGTATGATTCTCCAGAAGCGTTTTCAAAGGCTTTTAAAAAGCTTCATGGGGTTTCGCCTTCCACAGTGCGCAAAGATGACAAAAGCTTTCAGGCCATTCCTCCGTTAAGATTTCAATTAACTGTGAAGGGAGAGGAACATATGAATTACACAATCATCAAGAAAGAGGCATTTGATATTATTGGCTATAAAAAGCACGTGAGCACTAAAAACAACGAAAACTTTATTGAGCTTCCAAAGTTTTGGGACAAGCTCCACGGCGAAGGCAAGGTGGAAGAATTGGCAAAAGCCGCTCCTGATGGAGACGTTTTAGGGGTGTGCCTCAACTACAATGATGGGGATGAAGAGTTTGACTATTATATTGCTGTACGCGGCAATGATGCTGGCTCAAGAGATGAGGACCTTGTGAAGGCAAGAATACCAGAAAGTACCTGGGCTGTTTTTTCCCATGCAGGTGAATTGCCAGATGCCATTCAGAATTTGTGGAAACAAATATATCATGAATGGTTTCCAGCAACAAATTATCAGCATGCTGGAACCGCAGAACTTGAAATTTATCCAACGGATTGCGAATGCCCAGATGGTATGAAATTTGAAATATGGATCCCTATTATTGAAAATGATAAGTCCGCATCAAAATAAAACCCTTTAATACGCAAATGCCAAGTCCAGCTCGAGGTTCGTGCTGGATTTTGGTTTTTTTTTATACTAATATAGAAACAGGCACTTATAAAGAACCAGGCACTTATAAAGAACCAGACACAAGCCATTGCCACATCATGTTTGAGTTTGACTCTATCAAGATCTATGCAAGGTATAGTGCTGGCTTTTTATGTGTATATTGAGACGAGCCTATTTATAAAGGTGGTGAAGGAAATATGGACTATAGCTTTTCACAGTGGAAAGAGATATATAGAAAAAGAAGAGATATCGAAAAACCAGTTGGGCGTTTTGCACCGAGTCCAACGGGTTATATGCATCTTGGCAATGTTTGGGCGGCACTCTTAGCCTGGCTGGCCGTAAGAAAAGACAATGGAACAATGATCCTTCGCGTTGAGGATTTAGACCCTGATAGATCAAAATCCCATTTCACAGACCGCATAATCTCAGATATGAGATGGTTGGGGCTGGACTGGGATGAAGGCCCTCAACTTGGCGGCGATTTTGGACCCTATACCCAAGACCAGCGCAGGCACATTTATGCGTCAGCACTGAAAGATCTTCAAGAAAGAAAACTGGTGTACCCTTGCTTTTGTACAAGAAAAGAACTACGTGCTGCCAGTGCCCCTCATAGGGAAGATGGAATTTTTATCTATAACGGCAAGTGTAAAGAACTCAGCCATGACCAATTAAAAGAAAATCTTGAAACGAAACGCCACGCATATCGCATTGGGGTGCCAGATAAGGAATACAATTTTATTGATCTCAATTATGGGCAGTATAAGCAAAATTTAGCCAAGGACTGCGGAGATTTTGTCCTTTCAAGAGGTGACGGTGTGCATGCCTATCAATTGGCAGTGGTTGTGGATGATGCACTTATGGGTGTGGATACCGTCGTAAGAGGGTGCGACCTGATTGACTCAAGTCCCCGGCAGATCTTTTTGCATGAGTCCCTAGGATTTTGCCCGCCTAAATTCGGGCATGTCCCTCTTCTAAAAGGAGAAGACGCACAGCGACTTTCTAAAAGGCATAAGTCCCTTGATCTGGCATACTTGAGGGAAAACGGATGGACAGCCCAGGAAATTATAGGTCTTCTTGGGCATAAAGCTGGACTTATTGATAGATTTGAGGCTGTAAAAGCAGAAGACCTTATTGAAGCCTTCGACTGGAGTCGCTTGCCCCAGAATGACATTGTACTAGAAGACTCTGAACTTATAAAATGAGAGACTTGAGTCATTTAATTGAAAAACCTCTTTTAAAAGACTCTTTGTTATAGATCGGAATTAATATATAATAGGTCACGGTGTTAAGAAGTTGCTTGATATGTACTAGGAGATTCAAATGAAACAAGAAAAAAAACAAGGGGTGTGTGGCCGTTGCCTTAAGTGGGGGTGTAGACAGCACTGCTGCTGCGATTCATCTTATGGACGAAGGATACACATGTTTTGGCATTACGATGTATTTGTTTGACTTGCCAGATGAAAATGGCATTATGAAACCACCATCATTTTTAAAGGATGCTGGGCGTGTGGCAGAAGAACTTGGCATAGAACATCATATAATTGATATGAGAGATCTTTTTAAAGAGAAAATCATGTTGCCCTTTGCAAAGGCCTATTTAAGTGGGGAAACCCCCAATCCGTGTGTGCTTTGCAATAGGCAGATAAAGTATGGGCTGCTTTTAGAAGAAGCCGTAAAACTTGGTGCAGATTACATGGCAACTGGTCATTATGCTAGAAATATATTTAATCCAGCGACTGGACAGTATCAACTCTTTAAGGGGCTTGCTGATAGGAAAGATCAGGCCTATGTTATGCATGGTCTTACACAAAAACAGTTATCTAGAATTCTTTTTCCGAATGGGTCTTACATGTCTAAGGAAGATATTAGAGAAGTTGTGGCGAAACGGGGAATTTTCACTGCCAGCAAAAAAGACTCAATGGGTATATGCTTTGTACCACATGGAGATTATGGAGCTGTTATCAAAGACCTCTTTCCTGGGACAATCGAGGAAGGCAATTTTGTCGACTTAGATGGTAATGTTCTTGGGCGACATAGGGGGATTGTATACTATACTGTGGGTCAAAAAAGAGGACTAGGCATTGAAACCACAGAACCGATGACGGTTATAGAAATTGATTCAAAGCGCAATCAAAATTGTTTTAGGACCCGATGAAAAAGACTTACTCCAAGGCCATAGTAACAGATACGTTTCACTTAATTAGTGAGATGAAAAGTAAAATCCCGGATCGAGTACAGTTAAAAATGTTCAATTGGGGTCTTATGTTAGATGCATGGACAGAAGAACTGGAAAATGGTCAAGTGAAATTTATATTCGAAAAGCCTGAAAGGGCTCCTGCATGTGGACAACATGCAGTCATATACAATGATGAACAGTTGCTTGGCGGCGGGAAAATCGTAGCCATAGTGAAATAGTTCATACAGGAGGAATACATGGCTCTTGAATCAAAGAAGCTTATTTTTTCATTTGATATAGAATCAGATGGCCTATACGGTGAAGGTTTCGCTGTTGGTGTGGTTATAATTGATGTTGAAACTGGACGTATTGTGAATGAATTTTCAGGTGTTGTCGACAGTTACAAGGTGACGGATCGTTTTACAAAAGACAATATTGTTAAGTACCTGCGAGAAATGCCCAAATACTCAAACACGCATGCCCTGCGTGAAGCATTTTGGAAGTTTTATATCACCTACAGGACAGAGGCGGAAAGACAAAATCGTGAGATCATATTCCTTGCAGACAACTGTGCACCTGTTGAAGCAAGATTTCTGAGAGATTGTGTCATGGATGACCATAAAAACAGGAAGTTTAAGGCACCGTTTCCATTGATTGACCTTGCAACCGTCTTGTTGCTTAATGGTTATGAAAACCATTTGAATAGGCGGGCTTTTAGCAATTGTCCAGGCAGGAAACATCATCCTCTTGATGACGCCGCGGCCAGTGGTCTGACATTTTGGAAGCTCGTGTATGGGAAAAAAAGCAATTAAAAATAAACATTTTGTAATAATTATACTTTTATCTTATAATGATTGATGTAGGCGTGACACGATAATAGGAATCAATAACCAAGACTGTACCATACATAGATACGAATGAAAGTGGATATCTATATATGGTATATTCTTGGTTCGAAGAAATGATTCTAGTGTGCCTAAGAAACGATTAAACCAGGGTACCACGTTTGAAACGGACGCAGTGCTCTGGTTTAAGTTCTATTCAGACAGATAAAGATAAGCCCTGTATAGGGCACATAACAAGTTTGGAGTGGCAGTGTATGGACAAAAATTTCAGAATACTTAATCTAGACATCAGATACGATGACATTAAACTGTCAAATAAGCCTTGGAAACCAGCCTTAGCCTATGTGATTTTTGGCTTCTTGTGGATTGCTTTTTCTGATTCAGTCTTGTCATATTTCGTAAGTGACATGGACACATATGGGAAGATCCAGATGTACAAGGGGTGGTTTTTCATAATAGGCACAGGTTTTATGCTTTACTATATGATAAAGGCGGACAACCACAAGGCCTATAAGATGACCAAAGAAATCGCCAGAAAGAACGAGGAACTTGTCACCTTTTCGGAAGAACTGGTGGCTATGGAGGCAGATCTTGAAAAACAACTTGTGGACTTAAACGCCCTGACAAAGGACATTAAGCATCAGAAGGATTTTATTAATGAAATATTCAACTCTAGCAATATGCTGATTATGGTCTGGAAACCGTGCGGAGAGCTGGTAAATTGCAACACATACTTTAGGGAAATGCTCCAACTGGACAAGTCGCCACTGGGGGCAAAGTGGACAGAGGTTTGTCAGCTTGAAGAGGACGATATTGATTTCCAAGAGATCACACAAGCTATATTAAAAAATGGGAAAGTATCTGATATTGAAACGGAAGTTCGAACAGAAGCTGGAGAAATAGTCAATATCATTTGGAATATGTCTTACCTAGTGGATCCTGTAACAAAGGAAGACGTGATTGCTTCTTATGGCGCAAATATCACAGGGGAGCGCCAAAAAGAAAGAAGACTGCTGGAAGTGGCAACGACAGACCCTCTAACAAGTCTAAAAAACAGGGCTGCCTTTGAAAGTGAAATCGTTGATTGGATAGAAGAAAAAGAAGCTTTTACACTATACCTAATCGGACTTGATAATTTTAAATACCTAAATGATTTATATGGCCATTTATACGGTGATATTCTTCTTGAAAAAATGGGAAATGTTCTTTCAAGAGCCTTTTCAGGGTGTCGCATATATAAATGGAGTGGAGATGAATTTTTAATAGTGGATGAAAAGTCAGAAGTCGGTGATGTCAACCGTATGATACGATCCATTATGTCGCTTGTGATAAATAAATGGAGCCTAAAAGATATTGAGTATAGTTCATCTGCTTCGGTGGGCATCGTCCGTTATCCCTATAATGGATTAACCTTGTCCAACTTGGCATCAAATCTGGATATAGCTCTCAACCACGCTAAGAGAAACGGGCGGGGCCAACACCAATTTTCTCTGAGACCTTTATGGAAAGCATCCGCTATGAAGCGGATTGGAAGATGCATTAAGCACAGCTATTTTGGAAGATGATCTTGAACTGAACTATCAGCCCATTTATGACATGTCGACCAATCAAGTGGTTTCCTTGGAAGCCCTTTTACGCTGGCCAAACAATCCGCTTAACGAGAGCAACATTGGCAGGGTGATCAGCTTGGCTGAAAAAACAGGACAAATCACCATTATTGATAAATGGGTGATTCGCAAGGTCTTTGAGGACATCCAAAATCATCCTGCATCTATGGGAAAGGTACAGGTATCGATCAATATTTCAGTCCAGTCCTTTCATTCTAAGAATTTTACAAGGTTCTTGCAGGAACAGTTGAGACTATATGAGGTGGACCCGCATAATATTGAACTGGAAATCACAGAGTATTCCTTAGCGGAAGATATAAATAAGTCAGCTGAAATCATTCACAGCATAAAGGCCCTAGGGGTCAAAATTGCCCTTGATGATTTTGGAACCAAGTACTCATCATTGAATTATTTAAGCAAGTTGTCCTTTGACGTCTTAAAAAATTGACAAGTCGTATATTGATCATATTATGACAGATTATAAGGACCAGGCCATTGTGAAGCATCTCATAAAGCTTTCTAGTGATTTAAGTTTAACAACGATTGTGGAAGGCATTGAAAATGCTGAGCAAAGTCGTATTCTTATGGGGATGGGGTGTCAGTATGGTCAGGGCTATTACTACTGTAAGCCCAAACCCCTTGATGAAATCCTAGGCATTTTCGACGGCCGCTTCCGATATAAAACATCTTAAGAGCATTTCAACAAACTTCTAAGCTGTCGACTTTGTCGACAATTTAAAATGACGTCAGACCAATAGGTTCTGACGTCATTTTTTTAAATTTCATTCCATGCAACATATTTAACAAGAGAAGCCACGATTCGTTCAAGTCCCTTTTGATCTTCTTCATCAAAACGTTCGAATTTTGGGCTGTCAATATCAAGGACGGCGACAACTTCATCATCCACAATAATGGGGAGGACAATTTCTGAATTGGATGCAGAGTCGCATGCGATATGTCCTGGAAAATCATGTACATTTTTAACCAGTTGTACAGTTTTTGTAGAAACGGCTGTGCCACAAACCCCTTTTCCAACTTCAATATCAACACATGCAGGTTTTCCTTGGAAAGGTCCAAGTTTCAACTTGCCATTTTTCATAATGTAGAAACCAACCCAGTTGATGTCCTCAATGAGTAAATCAAGTAGGGCGGATGCGTTAGAAAGGTTCGCCAGCCAATCGGGTTCGTCCCCAATGAGCCCCGTTAATTTAATGTTCATATACTTGTATAATTTGTCCTTTGTATCAAATATAACCTTATCTATTTGTTTCATAATGACCTCCTTAATATTTGAACCATTATACCATTATCGAAAGAATAAGCGAAATATAGACATACTGCTTAAAATCATTCAATTTACTTAAAGGGTGTCTGATCACTGCGGTCAAATTGAAAGAGTGACCAGGGCTCCGAATTGTGGGGATAGTCAACAATACATATCTCTTCCCCTGAAAAAGGGTGCTTAAAGACCAGTCTGTGAGACCAAAGGGCGATCTGTGTCCAGTTGCGATGTCTCCTGGCCCTTGGGTGGTATTTGGCATCTCCCCAAAGCGGGAGTCCGTGTGCTGCCATCTGGACCCGGATTTGATGGTGACGACCTGTTTGGAGTTGAACAAGCAAGAGGGAAAGGGGCTCTCTCTTATTTTGAACGGTCTCAAGGGTTTTGTAGTCAAGTCTGGCTTCCTTGGCACCTTCGTTATTTTTATGAACGGCCACACTTACGTTCTGACCGCTTTTCTTTTTTAGGTAGTCAACCAGTGTGGATTGAGCTGGGTCAGCATGACCGCAAGCAATGCACAAATAGCTTTTGTGAAAGTTTCTTTCCTTGATACACTGGGTCATTTTATCAGCAGCGGTCTTTGTTTTCGCATAGACAATAATGCCGCCAACTGGTCTGTCAAGTCGATGAATCACAAAGAGTTTTTTATGATTTAAGTGCCTTTCGAGCTGACTGCATAAATCAATATCACCTGAATCGTCTTTTTGACTGAGCGATTTTGGTGGTTTTTGCACTATAACTATATGTTCATCTTCAAAAAAAATCTTCATGTATGCCTCCGTCTGTTAGGGTCCAAGTCTGGTAATTTTTCAAAGGAAGTGATAAGGACTTTGGACTGAGTCTATTATACCTTTACAGCCTTTTAGGCACAAGCAGAGAAAGCGGTTGATTCGAATGTGAGAGATTCATGAATATTTCTGGTAATTTATTCATCCTGCGTTATGGATAAGTCCCTGTGGGTATACAAAAAACAAACCAATAGATTGGAAGGGGGAAGGACAATGTCAGTACATTTTTTCTATAATTATCGAGATGAATTGGTGAAAAAGTTGAAAGAGCATTATGCTGATGATGTTAAAAGTTGGAGGAAGCAGGAAGCCGAAAAACAACAGCTGAATGAAGCGGAGGCCATGCTTAAAAAGTACTTCAATTCCCTTGTCGATGAACTTGAGGATGTGATTGAGGCATCTAATGAAGAAATTGTCTTAGAGGACAATGACAATGTCATGGAATTTAGGATTCAACAAAACTTTGTGCGTTTCACTCGACAGGACAGGGCCATTCAAGTTAAGGTTGGCTACTATGTAACGGAAAATGACATGGTCGAAACAGCCATTCTTGGTTATGTGGTGCCAGGCGACAAACGGGCTGTTATGAAAAAAGTTGGTAAGATTCATGATGGCAGCACATTCGATGAGAACACGATCAATTACTATTTGCGCTCTGCTTTAGCGAGTGGCTTCAAAATTTGGTAGGGACCAACGAAGAAACTGTATAAACTGGTTCTGCACTGAATTTCGTCATGGATCTGATGGTGATTGAATTTGAAACAAGCTGGTTGTTAAAAGAATATTTGAAACGAAAACTGACATCCCGCTGAATGAAGATTCAGTAGGATGTCAGTGTGTTTTTCCTATGCTTTTTTATCCATAAACAAACCTTGGTACCAGGCCAATTGGTCTTCTTCTTGAGTGGTTGGCGGTTTTATGGCTTTGAGCCTGTGATAAAAGTCAAAAAGCTTTCTTAGAAAGCCACCCGATTTTGTCAAGAATACAAAGGCGTCAGGATGGTTTTTAAACTGATCTTTCATTCTTTTTCGCTTCATCCTGAGGCTGGAATCAGGCTCCACAGAGACGGAAATTATATGAAAGTCTGATTCATACTGCATGACGAAATCTATAAGGGCATTCAAATGCTCTGTTTCAAAGGTTTTATCAAACTCTGAAAGGGCCTCAACCACGTGATTATGGGCTTCGAAAATTTCTTGAAGATGATCTAAAAAATGATCAGGGTCTTCTTGTAGGGCGGCCCATGCTTCTTCAAAGTTTTGCTCTTCACTGTAAAAGTGTTTGTATTCCTCACGCATATCTTCCAATTTGTCATACATAATATCCATGGACAAAAGTTTATTGGAATCATTATCGTCAGTTTTGGGATTGGAAGCTTTAGACTTTGTAGGACCCTCCACCTGTGCATGTTCGCTATAGGTGGTCTTGCCTTGTCTCAAATGGTTTATAGGTTTACCGGCTTTTGAAGTTTTACCGATTTTCATAAGATCACCACCAATAAAATAGATTTCCCGCTTGTACCACTGGGTTACTATATATATCGGCATAAATTGTATAATTTTCACATTTGAAATAAAAATGTTGTGAAATACGGAATACTGTACAAAAACGCAAATTGCATCTTGTTCATCTTATACTTAAGCTAGATTATTTACGTGTATATTTCGGCTTATATGGTAAAATATTCGTAGTGACCAACATAGATCGAAAGGAAGGCTGATTTAGTGTCCACAAGATTTGAAGAGATGAGAAGAACCATTGCGGATCGCTTGCTCGATTCGAAATTTTTAGATAGGTATCAACTGGACGAAGAGAAGCTACATAGATTTCTTTACAGTGATCATTTTCATAAAGCCCTACTGAGCATTATTGAAAACAGCAATTATGATTCTCGGACTCTATATGAGGCATGATGCCACTGCTTAAAGATATTATGCCTGCTGATCATCCGGAAAATGTTCTGGATTACATATACAAGTTTGTACTGCGCCTTGCATTTCCAAATGCTCTGGAGTTTGATGTCATTGATGAAATGGAAGCGCCTTGCCATGTCTATTTACAAGCTCTGAAAACCCTGTCAGAATTCCAAAAGACGTCACAGGATGGATCTTGGCAAAGTCGATACCCTATGGAGCTTTTAAGAGAGAGGGATATAGAAAAGCTCGAGGATGATTATGAATACAGACGTCTTCTAAGAGCCTTTGATGAGGAATACACCTACGAGCTTATGAAACTCAATCAAGAGGTTGTTGGATATTCCACCCTTGATCATGTATGTGGTGTTCACTATTTGGCTATGAAAGTGGCCAGACAGCTTAAAAGAGCGGGTATTCCCCTCGATATGGGCAGGGTATCTGGTGCGGCAGCTGGTCATGATGTGGGGAAGTACGGCTGTAAAAAAGAAGAACAAAAAAGAGTGGCTTATTACCACTATTACTATACAGGAGAATGGTTCAAAAAAAGAGATATTGTCTACATTCGTAATGTGGCAATCAACCATTCCACATGGGATTTGGAACTTGAAAACCTGCCGATTGAAGCTTTGATTCTCATATACAGTGATTTCAGGGTCAAGTCTAATGAAAATCGTCAAATGACATACTACACACTTGATGATTCCTTCAAGGTCATACTTGAAAAGCTAGACAATGTCGATGAAGCCAAGGAAAACAGGTATAGACGTGTCTATAGAAAACTTAAGGATTTTGAAGAGTATATGTTTTATATGGGTGTCAATGTAAACCCAGATTCTGCTTACGAGTTGCCTGATGACTTTAAACCAGAGTACGATCATTATTCCCTCCTGCAAGGGAAAGATATTATTCAAAATGCCAAGTATGCTTCAATCAGTCATAACATTAGACTCATGCACCACCTGCGTAATGAGACATCCCTTAATAAAATGCTGGAAAGCGCTAGAGATCTTGGCGATTTGAGTGGTCTTCGTGGCTATATTGAAGTCCTTGAAGAATATCATCCGTATTTAACGCAAAAGCAAAAGCTGATCGTTATAAAATTCTTGTATGAACAGCTTATTATGCCTGAGGAAGATATACGCAAACAATGTGCGGCCCTGCTTGGTGTTGTCATCGGAACCTATGATGAAGAACTTCGAAAAGAGCTTCCAAAGGATGCCTTGCTAGAAAAACCGGAAATCATGTCCATCGACCTATTCCAAAAATACCTGGAGGCCTTCTTCTATCCAGACCAAAAGATTATTGGAAAGCATAGGGGCTGGATCAGCTATGCCTCTAGGAGTATGGTTCGGGCTTACTTCAAGGCGCAAATGAACTTATCTAAAAAATGTGATGCCGTTGAAGTCTTCCTGTCCTACCTAAGACGACCACTAGACAATAACGACATCCGTTTTTACTTGCTTGCAACCATCCCTGGTCTGCCTTTTAACGATTGTACAGAAGACCAGAAGAATGAAGTTGTCAACTATGTCTACGGTATGCTTGTGGCAGAGCATCTTGAGACCAAGCTGGCTGCCTTTAGGGCCCTTAACGAAATGATGCCTTACGCCAAGGAAAGGCTGCAGAAAAAACATAGGGTGGGTGAGACCCTAAGTGAAGGTCTTGAGGCTTCTCCAAGTCCAGCCCTTAACTATGCACGCCTAAAACTGGTTGAGACCCTAGAGTTAGATGAAGATATTCGTGAAAGATATGCCAAGCCTTGCCGCCAAGACCTTGCTGAAATATCGACCCTCTTCTTGAGCAATTTAAAATCAGCCACCCATTTTATAGCCAAGAGATTTCAGGTGGACTTGCTTGTGCGCCATACCATGGACGAAAAATATGACAATGCCTTTTACACAGCTATGCACTTTTGCAACCTCTTAAAGGTGAGTGCGGTTGAGACCGTTAGAAATAGAGCTGGTGCAGGCCTCATAGAAATTGTACCCTATCTGTCTTTTGAGCAGAGGAATGACATTGTCGTGGAACTTTTAAGGGCCCTAGAAATGGAATCCTACCAATTTACAAGGTATATTCCCCAGTACCTAGGCCGTATACTCATGTACATAAAGCCTGTTGAGTTAGACGAGATTCTTGATAGTTTTCAAGAGAAAGTCAAAAGTGCAAATGCCCAGATCACAACCCTTATGATCAAGACTGTAGGCTATGCTTTAAGTCACTACACAACTTACAAAGAAATGTGTGTGGATGACGACAAGGGTTACCACAAACGTATGGTGACCATGCTGGGAATTCTCTTTAATGGATTTGTGAATTATAATCCAGTGGTCAACCAAGTGGCCTTCCGTGTCATTGGCCAGAGGATATTTGAATCAAGACACATGAGCCGTGAAATGAAGACGGAAATATTTAAGCTGTCCATCAAAAAATAATGGCTCTTATGGTGGATACTGATGAAACATAGAGTTAGTATTCTTCAACAATTCTGCGGGACTAAAAAATATATATAGGTTTATATCCGACTATTCTTTCGATGAGGGCTCCATAGAACTCCCTGAGAACAGAAAGGTTGCCTTTTTCCCAGGGGCCTTTGATCCATTCAGTTTGAGTCATAAGGAGATTGCAAAAGAAATTAGGGACCTGGGCTTTGAAGTTTACCTCGCTGTCGATGAGTTTTCATGGTCAAAGCGAACCCAGCCTAACTTGATTCGAAGAGACATTATAAAAATGTCCGTGGCAGATGAAGTTGACATTTACACCTATCCGCGTTATTTGCCGACGAATATTGCCAATGTAAACGACTTGAATGAACTTCGGGTTAAATTTAAAGATTCCGATGTCCATATTGTTGTTGGTGGGGATGTTATCGTGAATGCATCTGCCTACAAAGACCCTCACGAAGAAGGGGGAATAACCAGCTTCAAACATGTTGTGTTTGATCGGATTATTCCAAATGCACCAGACCGGGATGCAGCCTTTAAAAAAGCATTTGACATGTTGCCACAAGGGTCTGTGCGTTTACAGCTCCCAGAGCAGTTTTCAAATATCAGTTCAACGCAAATTAGAAATTATATTGATGACAACAGGGACATATCAGAGCTTGTTGATCCGCTGGCTCAAAGGTTTATATATGAGCGTGGACTTTATCAGCGTGAACCTATGTACAAGGAAATACTCACAACAAAGTCTCTAACTCTTGAAATCGTTGAAGAACCCACACCAACGCTTCTTGAAGAACTGGCAACAGTGGTTAAGTATGACTTCAGTGAGGCCTACACACGCTTTAAAGACGTTTCCAACAAAAAGAGCTTTAGGCTTCTTGTCCTACGGAGTGTGGAAGACAATAGGAGGATCATTGGTTTTTCAGCCTTTCACTGGTTAAGAACCATAGACATCTACTTGGAATTTGAAGATGAGTATTTGTCAGATTATATCAGGGATCATTCCGTGGGAAGGCTTGTGGTTATTGATGGCATCTATCGAAACGCAGATGACAAGTCGCCTAATGTGGAGCAAAGGCTGTTAACGGAAACCCTGGCCTTCTGTTTGTCCCGAGATTATAGCTATGCCATTTATAAAGATATGATCACAGAACATGTGGACACCAAGCTGACCAATGTATTGAGGATGCAGGGCTTTCTAAACGTGCTGGGCAAGGAATCAGGGGAATCTGTATACGTTGTCAATATGTCGACACCTTGTACCCTAAATATGGATGCAAAGTCTATGTTAAAGGCACCGTTTAGGGGGTCGCCTAAGGTCTTAAAGGCTATAAAAAGAAGCCGAAGCAGACTGCAGAAGTCCCTTACAAAACTTTATCCGGGACACCTTGTTCTGTCCTTTGACAGAACCATGATTTATGAACACCTCATTAAGAAAATTTGTGATGAAAACAATATGCCAACAACGCCTTTGGTGCCAAAGACAAATGGGGATGCCATGTGTGTTCCGTTTGGACAAATATTCAACAGGTGGAGGTTGCCCAACACTGTGACCAAGTCATTGCATACAGAGAAATATTTTACGTCGGATTTGAGGCGTCATGAAATCATGGCTGCACCGCATTACCTTGATTTAGAGAATCAAGTTAAGACAATCAAATCATTCAACAGACCTGTCATCATTGTGGATGATCTCCTAAACAAGGGTTATAGAATCAATGTTTTAGAACCCCTCTTTAGGCAAGAAGAGGTGGAGATAAAGAAATTCTTTGTAGGCATTCTTTCAGGACGCGGAAAAGCCATCATGGAGCGGGCGAATATCGAAGTGGATTCAGCCTATTTCATACCGCGCCTCAAAGTTTGGTTTACTGAAAGTAAAATGTATCCTTTTATTGGTGGGGACATACTTTGGCGTGGAACGACACCAGAGCGAAGTCTTATACCATCAATTAATTTAATCCTGCCTTACACCTTCTTCCTATATACGGGATGCGTCAAAGCAGGCCATTTATAAGGTTTCAGAAATTTGCCTTATAAATTCCATTGAAATTCTTGAAGCCCTGGAAGAAGAATATCAAAACCACCATGAGCGCATGTTGACTGTGGCTCAACTGGGTGAGGTTATATTGTCTCCTAGAATTCCTGATAAGGGCTTCAATATTGACTACGATATGAATCATAAGGCAACAGATTATCTTAAAAATGAATTGGAACATCTAAGAAGACTTAGAAACACGTTCCGTTAGATTTGGTTCGGAGGGATGACATGAAGGTTTATGACTTAAAGATTTATGACTTAGAAGAAGCTTTTGGACTAACACTAGAAAATCTGAATTTGGACCACAAAGAGCTGGCCATAGATGATTTGGAACTGGAATTTAAAAAGGGGGATAAGCCCCTTGTCTGGCTGATTCATGATGAGGCCAAGGAAGCTAAGTTGACTTATTGTGTGAACCAGGTTTCCGGTCTTGGGCAGTCTGCAGAGAAGGTGACCTATCTTGACAGTTCAAGAGATGAACCTTTAGATCTGCCTGATTTCATTTTAAATAGGATTGAAGATAAAGGCATACGTGTTATCAATACAGGACAGGCTGGATGGCAAGACCATATTTTGCCCCTGCCAGATAAAAAGTGGCGTGTTAATGTATTGGGCCTGGGCGATGTGGGCGGAACCCTGCTGACGGGTTTAAGGCTGATGGGACATGGGACAATATCAGAAATTGGTCTATTTGATCTCGATTCAAAGCGTCGCCGAAGGTGGGCTCTTGAACTGGGACAAATTTTAGATCCCAATATCAAAGATTACCCAACCATACGCGAAGTGGAAATGGATGATCTGTTCGATTGTGACATGTTTGTATTCTGTGCCAGCAGGTCTGTGCCTCAGGTGGGTTCCAATGTATCAGATGTTCGAATGATTCAGTATGAGAGCAATTCAAAAATTATTGTGCCTTATGCAAAAATGGCGCGGGATAAAGGATTTAAAGGCATATTTGCAGTGGTTTCAGACCCTGTTGACCAGCTTTGTTACAGGGTCTTTAAGAGCTCAAACTTAAATGATGAGGGACACTTTGATGGACGGGGATTAAAGGCGGAACAAGTTCGTGGCTATGGGCTTGGTGTCATGTTTGCAAGGGCTTCCTACTATGCCCAGTGTCATGGCATACCTTTTTCAAATGGACGGGCCTATGGGCCACATGGCAAGGATCTTGTGGTGGTTAATGACCCTCAGAACTATGATGAGGCCATTTCACAAACCCTTACAGACCTGACTGTCAAGGCAAATCTTGAAGTACGCGAAGCGGGTTATAAGCCTTTTATAGCACCAGCCTTTCCTCAGGGGCCCTATCGCTGATTAACACCATGAATGGAACTGGCATGACAGTGCCGTTATGATGGGTGGTGTTTATATTGGTTGTCGGAATAGGCTCACAAGCAATGGACTTGAGGTGGAACGACAGCCCATGAAGACCGGAGTTGTGAAAAGACTTGAACATGTGGTGAAGGTGTTGAAGGCATATGTCTAGTTTAGGTGCAACTGTACATGTTCTAAGATTCTCAAGTCAACCTGTATCCCCTGGAAAGTCTTTGCGTATAGATCGGATGATAGAGGCAGCCGTTAAGGGATTAGAACCAAATGTGGTGCGCTGTGATGTTGGCAAAATGAACCGACTCAAAAACAAGCGAATCATTGTGGCCATTGATGCGGATGAAATAGGTGGTCAAAAAGAGCTTTATGACTGGTTAAGGCGATTAAGTCAAGACTATCAAGCAAGTGGGTGTCCTCCGCTCAGTGGGTCAACGGCTTGTGTGCTGGTTAATTCTGACGGGCCATACTATACCAAACGATTGGCCCAATATGCCATTTTTCATATGAACCGATTTGGCTGTCGCTTTCTTGGCCATCCCCTAGTTGAGGCTGTGGCTGATCTACAAAATTTTAAAACCTGGAAAAAAGTTGTTGATATACCACTGGAAAAACTCCTTGAGGCCAAGTGTTCAGAACTGGGTGTTCGACTTCGGGATTTTAAAGTGGCAGGCATTAAGAAACCTAAAATACTGGTGCTTCATTCCAGTTCACATGACACTTCAAACACCTTGAGACTATGGTCTATGGTGGCAGACACCTAGAAGGCTTTGAAATGAAAGAGCACCGCATTGAAGATGATAAAATTGCTGAGTGTAAGGGATGCAGTTTTAAGACCTGCATGCATTACTCTGAAATGAAAAGCTGCTACTATGGTGGCATGATGGTTGAACAAATTCTCCCCGCTATGGAGTGGGCTGATGCGGTTATATGGGTTTGTCCCAATTACAATGATGCCATCTCGGCCAAATTAATGGCTGTCATCAATCGAATGACTGTTCTTTACAGGCGAATAACATTTTATGATAAGCGTCTTTTTGGCATTATTGTGTCTGGCAATTCAGGCAGTGACTTGGTTATGACCCAGCTCCTGGGTGCGGTCAATATCAACAAAGGTTACATGTTGCCACCGCAATTTGGATTTTCGGCCATTGCCAATGATCCGGGCAGTATTGAACAAGCCACAAATATACATAAACGGGCAAAAGCTTTTGCTGACAATATCAAAGCGGAGTTTGCCCTAGACTTAGTGATACTTTAAGGGCAAGGTTTCTAACAATATGAAAAGAAGTTTTTAAGCATTTTGTATAGGTTACAGACCACTTAATTATGTGTGCATCACACGCTTATTAAGTGGTTTGTAGTTTGTATACATTCACTGAATGTTTGAATTCTTTTTTGGAAAATATCTTGTCATCGAATCGTAATAAAAATAGTTGTTGAATAATCTGAAAATTCTGTTATAATAGAATTATCAAATAAACAAAGTGAATTCACAAATTGATGTATCTAAGAATTTGGAAGAGGTGAGACCACCAGGTTGACGTTTAGAATCGAAAGTGAAACAGAAGTTAGTTCAAGTTCTAAGGTGTACGTCAAAGGAGATGGTGCCGCCATATTAGAATCAGGTGCAACATAAATGAAACATATGAATTGTAAACTATACACAAGTGATTAAAAGCTACTTTCTGATTATAGAGGAGAGTAGCTTTTTTAATGCGCAAAGTATCGACGACTAAGTCCCCTTTCCTAAAGTTTTCTAAAAACCTTCTATTCTCGAACCAATCGTTGAAAAATTCTATCTGTTTCCTATCCAATTTAAGAATTAAAAAGTATACGTTTCTAAAGAATTATATAGACAGACGTGAATGGATGCGTTCATGTCTTCTTTTGATGTCGTAAAAGTGAAGTTTTTACTTAAAAGCGAGGTGGTTAAGAGTCTAAACATTTTTTTCAATAGGTTAGCGGAGCTTAAAAAAAGACTGAATAAATATAAAGTCTATGAATAAAAATACATATAAGAGTTTACGGTTTTTATGTATATTTACATCCAAAATCAGTAAAAGTGTTCATATAACTGGAAAAAACTCGAGCGAATAGAATTGCACATCGGATAAAAGTTTCAAAAGTGTAACAACGAAAAGAATAAAATATGCGTAGATAGGGTAAATCGTAGACATGTAAAACTTTCAAAAGTTAAGTATGAGGGGAGGGGCATTTCTTATAAGGACTTATTATCTTATTGGCTATAGAGAGGAGGAAGTCGTTTGAAGAAACGTCTATGGCGGCTAATTAGTGTTTTACTCATATTCACTATTGGTTTTGCAGGGCCGCTGGGGAACATTGCGTTCGCACTGGCTGATCCACTGGACACTTTTGACTTTGATCTGGGCACAAACCCATACATAGAGTTCAAAAATACGTCTGGATCATCTATTGATGTGAATCCAACGGGAAAAATTAACTTTACGATTCAAGGAACAAGTTTAGATGAGGCTATCCTGGACAGCACAAACTCTGGGGACAATAGTCTTATTGAGCCATTTGCTGTTCAGCTCATCAACGCCGACACCAGTCAAGTGGTTGATGTTCTTGAAGCCAAAGGGGACCTATTTAACAACACCATTCAAGATGTGCTAAGTCTTGCTTTTATGTTAAATGGAACCCCTCTTGACAATGACACCAACTACCGGATTGAATTTTTAACACCAACCATTAAGACCCTTCTTAATCGAGTTGGACAAAGCATTTATATTGGTAGTGGTGATCCGTCATCCAATGTTAGTTTAAACTCATGCAGGCTGATGATACCCTCGTATCAGAAAACACGTCTGTCTTTGAGAATTCTGCCCTAACAGGGACTGAAATAGCTGGCACCAAAGAATTTGATGGATCAAACACACTTGAGATTTCAGGCCCAACAGTCACTATGGACCTGGGAGATCTTTCAGACTATGACAATGTGGAAAAGGTTGAACTGCGCTTTGAAGGAGACCAGGCCCTGAGTTCAGAATCTCTATCCACCATATTGGCAAGTTTGAATGAAGGCAGTGACCTATCAGGCAGTTTTTCTGTCCTCAATGGGTCTGGCCCTTATGTATATGGCGTGACTGTTTACTTGTCGGGACCAGCAACAGGCACGTCCAACAGTCTTGTTTTAGAGTTTGATGAAACAGACATGGCCATGCTAGAGCCGGTATTCTCAGACTATATAGTTGATCAAAAAGCCACAGGGAACGTCTATGTGCTTGGCTACAACAGCGGTGATGAAGTTGTAGGCTACAACCTCTTTACTAATATAGATGATTCTGTTCCGTACGTTGACGGCAGTTTTGTCTTTGATGGGGCTCAGCCGAATTTCACAGGCTACTACGAGACACCGCCGACCCTTATGGCTATGTCCACAGGCCACACGGCTGACAACTTGCTCATAAGCGGAGAGACAAGTTTTGACAATGGTTCGGGCACGCAGACCATCCCGTTTACACTGGAAATGTACCATACAGGCAGCGGGAATTATAAAGTGGATGGTCTAGGCTTTGAAGACTATACGGATAAACTTTTTGAACAAACAGGTTCAATCAATATGATGCCTGTGAATATTTTTGAAGCCAACACCATCACCCTAACAGGTGAAAATGTCTTCCAAGAAAGCTTCACTAGAACATTCACTTGGGAGCCTGACGCAGACACAATCTTAGAATATTTTTCTGATGATCATGGAAGTCGAGTTCATCTCAAGACTTATCAAATAGGTCCAAACTTCAATGACATTGAGATTGATATGCCTCAGTACAATGGCAACACAAGTGATCTGGCAATGGATTTATACTACAACACATCGACCACTTCAGGCGGGGCTATTATAGCGCCATACAGCCTTTTTGAAGCGAGCGATTATGAAATGTTTTATGAACCAGGCCCAGGCTCAGAAATGAGAACGCTTGGAAAATTTACAGAAGATGAAACCTACACAACACCATATTTAGGCTTTGACGGGATTGACGAAGAAGGTGGATACTTTACAGCTGAACTTCGATTTAACAACCCTGATATTTCACTGGGAGACGTGAAATACTTAATTCCTGTCCAGCAGGAAGAAAACATGATCAAGTTTGATGAAGAACAACCAGACCCGCATGTGGAATATTTTGATGGCTATGGAGATGGCGCCTTCAAGTTTCTCGTTAAGTTTGGTTGGGATGATGACTCCATGATCGAGGAAAAGGTATTTCTTGATCAGTTCACATCAAACCTAGAAAAGTACATCAGCCTTGACCACAAGGATAAAGATGTATCAGGCATTGGCATAACAAGTATTGAAGGCTATAGGGACTCATTTGACACCATGGCAAGTGAGACCGATCCATATAGCTTTGCCCTAGTGGGCATAGACACCCTACCACCAAGGTTCACGCAAATGGTCTTTGAAGGAGCCGCCTATGTGGAAGGCACCGGAGACATTGACCTAGACTATGACGATGAAACAGGTGAACTCGTGGTTTATGGTGACAACGCGGGACAAGGTACAATTGAGTTTCACGTTGTTAAAGATGGTGTTTCTAGTAAGATTAAGAAAACTTTTGAAGTGGCCAGCGCAAGCAGCTCAACAAAAGATTATTTCTTCCAACTTGGACAAGATAGCTTTGTGAGTCCTGAAGAAATTTTAGCAGGATCAACATTCTTTATTGGTTTTGAGGATGCTTACGGCAATCCACTTGTTGAAACGGTAAAATCAGAACTTATCGTTGAACACCAATTGATTCTTACCTTGTTGATGAAACAGGCAACTACTTACTCAACGCTGAGCTAGGTCTTATTCCAACGACGGAAATTCCAGAACCTGTTTCGGGATCAGCCATCGTATGGGAAGAAATTGTACATCTACAGTCAAATGATGATGGCAAGGTCTTTGGATCCGTGTATCCAGGCACCTACCTGGCATTTAATTTGGAACTAAAAGATGACCAAGGCAAGCGGGAAGAGTACCCAGTAGACATGGAACTTTCCATCCCAGTCAGTGGACAGAAAGAGCCATACACGAATGACATTATACTGCCTACACACAATGTGTATGGTCAGTCCTTAAGGGCAAGCAACACGTCCTACAGGGAGACAATTGTCTTTATAGACGCAGATTACCTGACAGCCCTACAAAATGCCATGACAGACCATGAAAACTGGGAGCTGTTTGATGTGCTCGAAACCTTCTATATAAAGAAAGTGGAAACAGACCTGGATGGGTCCTTTAGCACATATCTTCGTCCACAAAAGAACAGTAGTGAAATCACCTACGCTCTTATTGGTAAATTTGAAGGGGAATCTGTCATAGGACCAAAATCAGTGGCGGGATCGGCCGTTTCAGAGGCCAGCCCATTCACCTTTACAGTATCCAGCGTGTCAACAAGTGGCATTGAAGCCATTGAATTCCCACCGCCAACACTGACAGGTGTTCTCGAAAATTGGGAAAGCACGCCAGAGGCCCTTGGAAATGTCTTTATCGAATTAAAGGGCGACAATGGATTCCACTACGCAACAATCACCGGAGAAGACGGCGCTTTTAACCTGGCTGTCAACGAACCGGGCACTTACAATTTAAGCGTGGCTAGAACAGACTGGGATATGGATGGAGAGGGTCTCCTCTTTGTTGATAAGGCTGGTTTTGACACAGTCACACTAACTCAAAATGATATTGATAACATCGAAGCAGGTTCACAAAATCCTGTTGACATGGGCACTGTGACCCTTCCAAGTCCAAATTTTGAAATCCAGTTCCAAGTGGATGGACAAGATGTTGGTCAAGGGGAATACAGCAGCATTATGATTGAGCAAGTGGTTACAGAAGGTGAAGAACCACCTGAGTTCCACGTGCCAACACAAACCGGCGGTTTCACGCTCTACTTGCCAAGTGCAGACTATGAAATCACAGAGTTTAATTATGGTGAACTATGGTTAGAGCCTGAAACACCACTAAGTTTTAACATACCATCAACAACATCACCGTATTATATAGCCCTTGATGATTACTACAATGGCGTTATAACGGTTGAAAATGAAGACGGCGCACCGCTTGCGGGATATAGGGTTGAAACTCAAAACCTTTATAACAATTGGTGGAGAGGGGCAACAACAAATGCACAAGGTAAGGCCTACTTCAACTTTGAGGTGCCTGATGATGGAAGCGATGCAACCATTGAAGTCAGATCATATGTCTTCAAGGACAAGTGGTATGACCTCTGGGATCAGGACAGTCAAAGTTATGAATCCTTCACAGTCAATAAGAACCATGGCGGCACAAATGCCAAAGCATCTTATACCATCACTGTAAGGGCACCAAACTTTACAGGCAGTGTGTTTACTGACCAGGCCAAGACCAATCAAATTTTTGATGGTCACCTAGACGTCAGAAAAGAAGCCTCCACTGCTGGAGATTATGACCAGTGGTACTGGATCTATATAGACCAAAGCGGCGACTTCTCGTTTGTACTGCCTGAAGAAGGCACCTATATGATTGAGTCAGCAGGTGCACATACAAGCACAGATCCAGACCAGCAGTGGTTTGAAATTGGAAAAGCAATTGAAGTCAAACTTATAAACAGCAAATTGGTGGTTGTGGAACCAGGCACGACCACACCAATTTCTATGCCGATTGAACTTGGCCCACAACCAGCCAACTTCTTTGGTGACTTGTATAAGACAGGGACGACACCATACCTTTCAAGTGTTGATCCTGAGGAATACTATGTGGCTATGCTTCTAAGGGAAACGGGCGTTGACCCTGTTGCCTTTGAGTTTGAACCATGGAAATACGAACGACGTGTTGAAGTGGCGCAAGACGGTAGTTTCAGCTCCAAACTTGATAGCAGTAAGTCTTGGGAAGTCTACGCTGTAGAAACGTCCCGTGGATGGTTTGAATACAGCACACCAGTGACTGTGACAGTTTCTGAGTCTGTGGCCAACACCATTACGGCACCTGTACCAAACTTCAACGGACAGATTGCTGGATTTGAAAATGCTGAAATTCTCAATTTAAGACATGGCCGCGTTGAGCTTGAAAACATCGATGGCACCCAGTGGATTGGTGCAGACATTGATGGCACAGGCTTCTTCGGTAAACAACTTGAAGACGGCTCGGTATGGTTCATTAGGGAGTACTTCTATGAACAAGAAGACCCGAGCAAGCCAGATACAGATCCGACCAAGTGGTCTCACACCCATGTGAGACTGGATAAGAAAATAACAGTGGGGACGAATTCGGATGGAATCACTCTGGCACCAAACTTTAAGATTGATCTGTCTGCATCAAGTGATTTAATATCTGCCCCTACAGAAGACTATGAAAACTTCTTCAACGCCAATATCAGACCGGTACTGACCCTGTCAGATTTTACAGCCAAGTATCCAAATGATTCAACCAAGGCGGCGCAGGAGTATGAACGGTATCAAATGAATCCATGGGAATTCGGCACATGGGTTGAAGGCAAGTACAATGACCAAACAGGCCATATTGAGTTCTTCACCTTCCTTGAAACAGGCAGTTATGAACTCATGGATGTTAATGGTCAAAATGTATTCCTTGAAATCAATGAGCCGTTTACACTGGATGGCGCATCATCAAGTGGTGTGAGATACAACGACACAGCAGGCTCATATACAATGAATGTGGCGTTCACAACAAATGTTGAGGGCACTATTACAGAAAACGGTCAACCTGTTGACAGGGCATGGGTAAACTTCATGCGTACAGACCTAGACTGGGATGACCACTCAGCAATGCGGTGGTTTGGAACAAGCACAAACGCACAAGGTCAGTTTGCACTTAACCTACCAAGTGATGAGGTGGATGACGCCTCAACAAGTGACTTTGACAGCGATGACGCTTATGCGGACTACAAGCTTGAAGGCTACCACACTGAAGGCCAGTGGGCTGGCAATGTATGGCAACCAGGTCAGTGGACCCCTGTTGGCTTTAAGTTCAAGATCAACGATGCTGGAGAACTCCTGGATAGTTCAGGACAGGCCCTAGCAGAGATTACCGTGGCACCAAATGTCACTGGAGAAGTTTACAAGATATTTAAGTCTCACGACAAGGCCAGCGACTTCTTGGCACACCAAGTGCCGGGGACTACGCTAAGATTAAGCAGGCCTGGTTAACAATCTGGCCATATGACAAGTCAGATCCAGACTATGAAATTCCGTGGGAGGACTGGGAAGAGTCCATTTGGACTGAGACCAATCCAGAAACAGGAAACTTCACAATTATGCTTGATCCAGGCGACTATATCGTGACAGAAGCATCCATGAACAATTTCTGGTTCAGACCAGACACAGTCTTCACTGTGGACGCAAATGGAGACTTGGTGGATGAAAGTGACGATGCGGTTGAAAACGGCAAGCTTGTTATTCAGCCAGAAGAGCCAAACTTCAAGGGCACAGCCTATAGAGACTCTGCCAAAACAACACCACTCAAATGGGGTTGGATCATGCTACGACCAGCAGAAGCCTCTCAAGAAGATTGGGAAAGCACAGTATGGATCAATACGGATTCCAGTGGTGATTTTGAAATGAAACTGGAAGACGGAAACTGGAAAGTTATAGAGATGGGCAATTATGATTTCTGGAAGCGTGTGAACATTCCGTTTACCGTGGCAGGATCAGAGGTAACATCATCAGTTGCAGGCTTTATGACAAATGGCCTTGCAAGTGTGTATCCACCAGATCCAAATCTAAAGGGTCTAGTGAAGAACAAGTCTGGAAATCAGGTCTTTACAAATGCTTGGTTGACAATCAAGCCGGCTGATGCCAGTGACTATGACTGGGAAAATACCCTATGGACCGAATACAGGCTACGTGATGATGACACCTACAGATTTGAAATGAATATTGAACCAGGCCAGTACAAGATCACAGAAGTGGGCGCATATGACTTCTTCTATCACACGGACATTCGATTCACTGTTTCTGAAAGTGGAGCTGTCACATCGTCAGCCCTTGAAAATGGCCTGCTTGTTGTCGAACCGCCACAGCCGAATTTAACAGGTACGGTTTATGGTGACACAGACAACGACGGCAATGATGATGACCCTGTTGCAAATGGTTGGCTGGGCATTGCCCGCTATGAAAATGGCAAACAGGTGACCATGGAAGGTCAAGCTATATCAAGCTCAGCTTATAAGGATGAATGGAGCAACATGTACTGGCAACACACACGCTGGACAGAAACAAATGGCAGTGGTGGGTACGAAATGAATCTTGATACGGGCACATACCAAATTATTGGTGTGGGTGGTCAAGGCGTATGGTATCAGCCAAGGCTTGAATTTGAAATTGAAGATGGTCAAACAACCATTCTGGACATTTCAGAGCCAGGGCCAAATGTCACTGTTACAGTAACAGGTGTACCAACGGCAATGCAGTCTGCAAATTATGCGTGGCTGGATGTCTTTAGAGAAGTTGATGGAGATCGATTATTTGAACCTGTTGAATTTGTTGAAAAAGATGGAAATGGCAACTTTGTCTTTAAGAGCAATTTGGCAAGTGGATCGTATACAATCGGCTTCTTCGGTACAGATTTAGGCGGTCTTGAGATCGATGATGCAAGCATGACTGTTAGTGGCACAACCAACAAGACAGTCAATGTTGGTCAAGAGACTGGTAAACAAGTTGTTGAAGGTCAAATTCTCAAAGACACATCGGCACTGGGTCAAAAAGCATGGATTAAAATTGAGGGCACTGTGGATGGAAACACTGTGACCAAGAAGACGCAGACCAATGTGAATGGTGAGTTCAAGTTTAAACTGCCAGACAACACGGACTGGACAGTTGTTGAAATCAGTCTCATCGAGGGATACTTGCTGCTTCCAGAAAGTCCTGACTATGAATTCAATTCAGGCACATCGGCAAGTCCATCAGCCGCTTGGAATCTTGATATTGGAAGTTTGCTTCAATAGGACAATAGGATGTGGCAATGAGGTGGCCGCATGAAAGGCCACCTCATTTATAAACAGGAGAGGTGACGCATGAAATATACAATACGAAAAACTTTCACGAAGCGCTTCCTCATCTATGCACTGATCACAATACTAGTGATGTCCGCTTATCAACCTGTAAGTGTAAGTTACGGTGTGGAAGATGTTAATTTTACAGTGACACCAACCTATATCAACAGCGACTTGTTGCCTACAGTGGTAACGGTCACAGCGGATAAAAGTGCATTCACAGTTGGTTCTGTTTATCCAACGCTCATTGACGCTTCAGACAATTCACAGTCCTTGTCGATTGTGAGTTCGTCAGCCACTGAGCTCAAGTTTACAGTGCCAGCGGGTGTAAGTGATGGAACGTATAAAATTAGAATAAGTGACCCTGAAGGCGATCAGGGGACAACAACAAAGTATTACGAAGCGAAAACAGACTACTCTATTGGCGCCAGCAGTGTGACGACCACCACGCCATTTGACAGTTTTCCAAAGGGCTACGATGAACAGCAGTCTGTTACAGTGACGGGAAGCCACACAAGCTTCTCTCAGGGACAGACGACTGTTGAGCTTCTTCAAAATGGATCGGTGATCGATTCTGCCAGCATCACATCCGTGTCCAGTTCCGGGACAGGGCAAAGCCTTGTCTTTGCGGTCAGCACAGGGCTGACAAGTGGTACATATGATGTGCGTTTCACAACGGGTGATGATGTGGATACGGTATCTGGAGGTATTCTTGTGAGGGGGACACCTGCGGTTGTCCTTGACGAGACAAGCTTTACGGAAGGCTACAGTCAAACCAATGTTGAAGTGACTGGGACAAACACAGGCTTTGATTCCAATACCCAGGTTCAAATCCTAGACGCAAATGGTGACCCAACGGGCAAGGCAGGGACCACCAATGTCATTGATTCAGACACCCTTAACTTTAATGTTCTGACAGGTCTTAGCGCAGGAGATTATACGGTCAATGTGACAACAGGGGTGGAGGAAGCCAGTGCATCCCTTACAGTCTTGTCTCCTTCAGCTGAACTTAGAAAGCAGTCAGACAATACGGCGCTTTCAAGCATTGGCCAGTATTTTGGAGACCAGAACTTAAAGTTTATAGGCACGAATACGAACTTTGACAGCAACACTTCCCTGGCTGTTTTTAAAGGGGAGACACAGATTAGCGGGGCCATTTCTGGAACGCCATCTGTCAACAGTTCCACAGAAATTCTTTTCACACTTTCTGAGTGGACATCCAGTGTAGCAACGGGAGACTTAACCGTGATTGCAACCACTGGGGACGAGACAGCTTCAGCGACCCTAAGTGTTGTGGAACCATCCATCAGCCTAAGCTACAATTCTGATGCCGTTGAGGATAGTGTCATAGCTGGTGGTTATAAAGAATTTACCATTGATGTGGATGGCACGGATACCTTCTTCGAATCAGACACGACGGTGAGTGTCGAGTCCAGTTCCACAGAGTATGTCAAGGCAAGTAGTGAAGTTTACACGGATGCGGAAAACCTAAGGTTTACCCTTGAGACAGGGTTGCCAGAGGGAACTCATACAGTGACCATAGACCTTGATGGTGATGGATCGGGGACAAACACCTACTCAACAAGCATAGAGGTTGGTCCGAGTGCATCCATTCTTAGTGTTTCTCCATCCAATATCCTCAGAACCAAGAGTTCTGCGAAAACATACACAATATATGGCGAAAACACCCACTTTGAAGCGGGGACGCCATCTATCGATATTGGCGGAACTACAAGTGAAGATATAAGCAACATAAATGTCATTGATGCAACCACCTTGACCTTCGACCTTATTCCGAGTACGGTGGATGTCAACGGAAGTCTAGATTTAGAAGTAACAGTTAACTCCTCAGTTATTAGTGAAACAGCCTCCATGACAGGCGCCTTCACAGCCTCCAATCAGGGGATTGAAGCCACGCCAGAAACCTATTATACCTTGAAAGGGCAATGCGACCATCACTATATCGGCTGAAGGCTTTACCTATAATTCGAGCCAAAGCAATATCACAGCAAGTGTTGGTGGATCTTCTGTGAGTGTGTCAAGAGATTCAGACACAGAGATTACAGTGACCCTACCAAGTGGTGTGTCATCAGGATCACAAGAGGTTCTTGTGGACAATAATGGGACCCAGTATACAACGGCCGTATCTGTCGTAAAAAGCCAACAGACAAGCAACACACCGGCCTATAAGGTCTATGGTTATGCGACAAACAGCGATGGGACCATTGTGGTTCAGGGCAACAGCACCCTTGATTTCGATGCTAGCTATGAGCCGGTGATTGTGGCTTCAAGAAATGGAACGGACGACTCAGTTTCCTTCACTTCCATTGATGAGTCAGCCAACACACTCACCATGGCCCTACCGGATGGTCTATCAGCTGGATACTATGACATCTCACTCACTTGGTCATCAGGGCCATATGCTGGCAACAGTTTGACCTTGTCCAACTACCAAATTAAAAATGAGATTGATGCCATTGATATTTATTATTCAGGAGCCATTGCTTCAAATAGAACTGTTTATTTGAATGGTTCGGGCACTGTAACCTTTACGGCCATTGCAAACATTATTAACGGGTCTGCCAGCATAAATAAGACAAGTGAGGCCACTTGGACATCAAGCGACACGTCTGTGGCAACCATTTCCGGTGGTGTGGTCACTGTGATAGGACGTGGCACGACCAATTTAACAGTGGTCTATGATGATGATACAGATACCATGACCCTTTACGTAAAGGGTCCGGATAGTATTTCTATCAGTGGTTCTGATGCCAATATTCGAATTGGCGAATCTGTAACACTAGTGGCCGAAGGGACTTATGGAGACAGTTCCACTGAAACCCTTACAGCCAAGGCCACATGGTCAGAAAGCAACACAAATGTAAGCGTAAGTAATAACGTCGTAACGGGACAAGAGTCGGGCCAGTCCGTTGTGAGTGCAACATACGGCGGTACAAGTGGAACGTTTGATTTCACTGTGTCATCCATTGACTTTACCCCATCAACCATCCGGTCACTTGAGCTTGGAAATAAGATAGTGACGATTGACGGGATTGAAACAGGCACGACAATTGACAGCTTAACTGTAGGGGGCAGTCTGTCACCCCAACGGATACGGGCACAGCCATAACATTTGTGCCACCATCAAGTTTATCTGCTGGGAGCCAGTCTGTTGTCGTCACAACGGGCAGCAAGACCCATACGGCGTCTCTGACTGTTGTATCAAGCAGTATGGTCTTAAGCACCCAGCTTCTTGAAGAAGGCTACGAGGCCTTTACCATGACAGCCACACTTAAAAACACCCAGGTAACTGCAGGACAAAAACCGACAGTGACCTTTGATGGTGATACGATTGCGGCGTCAGGTGTGTCTGTGGATGAAAGTGCAGATACGGTTTCTTTCCCAATTGAAGCGGGCAAGGCAAGTGGTGATTATGATGTGACTCTGACCTGGACAGCAGGGGACTACTCAGGCAATAGCTTGACACAAACCCTCAGTGTTGCAGGCGAGATTGAATACACCTTATCAGGGGCATCATCTGTATCCATCGGATCATCAACCCAGTTAACCCTGGTTGCCAATGTGGATGGAACAGACCAAGATGTGACATCGGGTGTTGAGTGGTCATCGTCAAACACAGACATTGCCACAGTGAGCAGTACGGGCAGTGTAACGGGTATAGCGGCAGGATCAGCAACCATCACAGCGACCTTCCAAGGTGAGTCTTATACAAAAATCATCATTGTGCCGTCAAGTGATACAGGCGGTGGAACAAGTGGAGATGATGACGATAATGATTCAGGCTCCAGCGGCGGTGGTGGAGGATCCAGTCCGTCAGATTCAACATCAAGCGGTTCGACTTCTCAACCACAAGACGTCTTTGATTTAGACACCACAAGGGGTGTCACAAAGCAAATCCTACAAGATGTGGATAAGTTGACACCACAGGAGGCCATGCGAGATGTGGGATCTATTGCGGCAAGTGCTAAAAACAGCTTGTCGAGTATGGAAGCCAGTCTGGATGAAGCCAAGGAAATTGCAGATGCCTTCTATGAAATTAATGTGAAGGTCCTTAAAAAATCAGATGCAACTGCCCTAGAATCAAACAGCATAGCATCCAATATGGCCCTTGTCATTGGCGCTTACGTTTCAAGGGATGACGTTAGTCCATCAGAAGCCCTTGTATGGGCGGACAAGGTCATTAAACAGGTTGGTTCAGAAACCATGATTAAGACAGGTCAAACTTCTAAACTGGCCACTCAGGTGGCATCTGATGTGATCGACAATGTGGTTGTAAAACTGCTTAAGAAAAATGTGAATGTCGACACGGCCACAGCGGTCTTTGAAACATTTGTTAAAGATGTGGCCCAGAAAGCCATTCGGCTGGATACAGTCGGGGCAGACCGGGCAAGACTTGTTAGCCGAATGATTCAAACAACAGAAGATGTTGTTGAAATTGCAGGTCGTGTGGAAGAAAGTGCATTTACACAGTCCACAGCCGGTGCTGAAACAACACTCAGTATTGATCAGAACACTCTTATGCTGGCTGCGGCCAAAGCCATTAAGAAGACAGAGGACCTCCGTCTCTTTGTGGCCCTAAACACAGCGGTTGATCTTAAAGACCGAATTAAGCCAAGACTGGGTCTTAATCTACCAGATGTTGAGGGCAACGTAAAATTGAACCTGGATGCCAATGCGGTTCGAAGTGTCAAAGACACAGGCGCTGAAATTAAGGTTCGAGCAAAAGGCGCTGAATTTGTATTCGCGAGCGAAACCCTTGAAGAGTTACAGGACAAGGGCATAAACCTCCAGGTTGGTCGAGTGGGGAAACTGGAACAGACCCTTTACTTAAAGGATATGGCCTTATCCCTCCGTTCCAACATTGCTCAGGTTGACAATACCAAGCAAATCGAGCTGGATGGTTATTCAGAACTAATCAATAAACCAAGTCTCAGTCTGAATTTTGATGAAAATGTGATCTTTGTCCCTGAATATGTGAATGTCTTCGTATATGATGAAGACAGTGCACAGTGGGAATTTGTAAAATCACAAGTGGATCAGGCCAGGGGCAAGGTCAGCTTTAAACCACCACACTTTAGTGTGTACTCTGTTGTAGAATACTCTAGGTCATTTGATGACGTGAAGTCCCACTGGTCAAGAGACTTTGTTGAAGCTATGGCATCACGAGGTCTGACAAGTGGTGTGTCAGAGACCATGTTTGGACCAGATTATTCTATTACAAGGGCTCAATTTGCAACCTTGTTGGCAAATGCCCTAGGACTTGAAGGACAACCGGCATCAGCCTTTAATGATGTTCCGCAGGACACTTGGTATTACAGACCGGTCAACTTAGCCTATGAGGCGGGTCTTGTATCAGGTATGGGTGATGGCATGTTTAATCCAAATGCCAATATCACCAGGGAACAAATGGCTGTTATGATCGCCAAGGCTTATAAAATCATGCTAGGATCAGATATGATCGGTCTTGAATCTACAATCACCGATATGAACAGTGTGAGCCCATGGGCTAAAGATGCAGTTAAAGCGGTTGACTACCATGGCGTTGTTTCAGGTTTTGAAGATGGTTCTTTCAAACCAAATGACAATGCAACGAGAGCACACGGCATTGTTATGCTGAAAAAACTTTTAGACCTTAAATAAGGGATTTGAGTTTTATAGGTGGACATGCCAAGAGGTAGACATAGAAAACTGAGGACCAGTCTATCCAAGACAAGTCGACCGAAACTTAAAAGTCTATAACAAGCAGAAAAACAGCCGGTGTGAACATTCACACCGGCTGTTTTGATTTTAAATTATATTGGTTTGAGAGATAAGCCCACTTGCTATAATCTTACTTGTAGGAGCTAATATCTATATCATCAATCCAAATCGTATCTTGACCAGAGAAAGTAATCTGCATAGAGTCAACGCCAGAAGCACTCACTTTACTTTCGACCATTTCCCAAATGTTTGCTGCTCTAGGCACGTGCTTTACATCCTTTGTAAAGACGAGGTTGCCATTTTTATAGCCTTTGAATTGGATATTGACTGGCTCTGTTCCGTCAGAAAGCAGCCACATTGAAATGATGGAGTTGCTTTCCATTTCAAGATCCTTCATTGTGATTTGAGCATCGCCCTGGGAAAGATCCATTTTGATAGATTCTGTACCACTTCTATACAAGTTGGTGTCTTTTGAAATATTCTCATCTGTATACTCAATCAGGTACTTTGAAAGTTTCTCTTGAGGGTTGGCTGTGCTGTTTTCATCATCATCAAAATCTGTCATATTGTCAACAACATAGTTAAACTCTTCGCTTGCAGGAAGACTCCACTGCTTGTTTTCATCTTGAACCTTGAGTTCAACCCGGTATGTGCCGGAGTTTTTAATGATCAAGTCCAGATTGTCGTCCTCTGACGTTTTAAGTTTCTTCTTGCCATTCTCAGAAACAGAGAAGACGCTCCATTCTGACATGACAATGCTGTTGTCCTTGCCATAGGCTTGGCTGGTATTCTTGAAGTGTAATTTGCCATCGATTTCTTGGCGGACAAAAGATGCTTCAGGCAATTTACTTTCTTTATCTGCAAATGGATTTGCAAAAGCGAATATTGCTGCCACAAGAGCTAGTGCTATTAGAATAAGAGCCAGCGGACCTGCATTTCTTTTTTTGTCAGGGGCATCGTCTGCTTCATCAAAAATTTCATTAACCACTTCAAGGCCTTCTAGTTCCACCTCTTTTTTACGTGGGTCTTCTTGATTTGTTTCTGAATCATTTCGTTTGTCTTCAGAATCTGAAGCGTCTGCGCTTTCCTTGGCTTGGTCTGTAGAAGCCGTTGATGTTGAGGCATCACTCGGTGTGCCAACAGCTCCAACAATAGGCGGAACAGCCTTGTCGTTAGAATCGGCTTCATAAATAAAAGTTTTCTTAAAGGCAGTCACCAATTCTTCCAGATTATTATAAACACCAGAGTTGACCTTTAAACTGTTTAAAAAGGCATCGACCTGCTCTTTTGTTTGTCCTTCTAGACTGCCACCCTTACCTGTGTTAAAAATCACTTCAAGGGTGCCACCAATTTTATCAACAACTTGATCAAAACCATGTCCGTTTTCGATTTGCTCATCGACAATTATAAGTTCATTTAAAAGCAGTTGGTCTTCACGAACAATAATTTGATTGTCATCAAGAAATATGCTTTTAAAATAATTGTTAAACTTGTCGTAACTCAATGTTTTTTCCATGTATGTATGTGCAAGGGCAATTCTTTTTTCAGAATCTGCAATAACCCCTTCCAGATAGTTGTGTAGTGACATGCCCTCTTGATAATCAGTGACAAGGACAAGTTCATCACTATTGTCTTCAACATGTATAACATTACTCAATGCATTTTGCGCTGTTTCTAAAAAGTCTGGAGCCAACTGCGGTCCTTTTTTAAAAACATTAATCACAACCACATCATCAGGATTGTTGACTTGAGCCCCCATCATAATCTTCTGATATGGGTTTTGTTCAAAGACTTCCAGCACATTAAATTTCTCAGTGTAGGATGTACTCATACGAAAACCACCTTTGCTTTTGTATACCGTTCAAGAAGACCACCTTATGTCTTCTTTTACTCAAACCATGACAAGTTTACCCACACTTAAGATGCCCCTTGGAGAAAATTCTCGAAATTGTGCCAGGTCTTCTAGATGCAGAGATGGCTTAAATACCAAATGCGAGCAAGCAAAAAGTGGAAAAATGTATGGTTTGTGGTCTATTAATTCTAAATTATGTAACTCACTGCATGAGATTTCCAGTGAAAACCTCATTCTTTCCATATATTATATAATAAGTATGCACATGTTTAAAGTCTCAAAATGCAGATTTTCCAAAGGTTTAATATACCTGTAACATAAAAATTTGTTAGAATGTAATTAAGGAAAGGTGGTGCACAAATGCTTCGATTTTTACATTTGTCAGATATACATTTAGATGCAGTTTATGGACGATACCCTGAAGTTGTGCGCTCAGCACTTAAAGCAGGTCTTAAAAAGTCTTTTGAGAAGGCTGTAAACTTTACCATTGAAGAATCCCTAGACTGTTTGGTCTTGGCTGGTGACATATGCGATAGACCGGAAGTGTCTTATCAAACAGAGCGGTTTCTAAGAACGCAATTTCAGAGACTTCTAGATAACAATATACACGTGATCATGCTCCACGGTAATCATGACCCTTCCCAGAACTTTTCATGGGTGGATATGGGGGACAATGTTCACGTTGTGAACAGTCCTGAGCCAGTTAAAATAGACCTTCAAACCCATCGGGGGCATTCCCTTGTCATTCATGCAAATGGATTTGAAAAAAGGGAAGAAAAGCATTCTAATTTAGAAGCATTTGAAATGGGCAGTAAGGATGCTTTCCATGTGGGTGTCATGCACACATTTACAGTTGGAGGCACATCCGCAAATGAACATGATCCCTATATGCAAACAACATTTAATGAGCTTATGAGCAAGAATTACGATTACTGGGCTCTTGGACATATTCATAAAATGCAAATGTGGCCTGAGTACAAGGCGGCTTATTCAGGATCGTTACAAGGCCTAAATCCTAATGAAACGGGTCCCAAAGGGGGCATCTTAGTTGAAATTCATGCTCCCGGAGAACAGGCTCAGTTAAGTTTTAAGGATTTTTCTGTCCTCGAGTTCGTAACCCTATATGAGGACATTGAGGGAGAAAACGACCAACTTCATGATGTCTCAAAAAAAATCGTAAAAGGCATTGAAGCCTATAAAGCAGAAAAAGCAAATGAGAATAGACCGAAAAGTCTAATTGTTAAACTCGTCCTTGAGGGCTCAACAAACCTTTATTCAGAATTAAAGAGAGTTCAGACACTTGATGAACTGACTGCGGACATAAGGGAAAACGCACAAGTTCTTTACATTGACCTTGTCACGGATAGACTAACCCCTCATTTTGATAAAAGTCATATACTAAAAGGGTCTCCCTTTGCATCTTTTATAGACAGTATTATGCAAGATGGTGTTATGAGAGAAGAACTCTTAGAGTATGCTAAATCTGAGTCATTCGCAGAAATGCCAGAAGCTGGGCCAGACCAAGTAAAGTGGCTAAATGATTTATTGACACAAGTGGGAAATGAGTGGTTGGTAAGAATGGTGGATAACAATGAAAATTAAAGACATTCAGCTGAAAGGATACGGAAAGTTTATCCATGAAAATGTGAACTTGAATTTTTCAAAGGGCCTGAATGTAATCTATGGGAAAAACGAAGCAGGTAAGTCGACAATACGACATGCCTTATCAGAACTTCTGTATGGTTTTCAGGCAAAAAAAGTGGACAAGCACCCCTATTACACAGGTGACACAATACATATAAGCGGAAATTATCATGACCGGTCAAATGAAACGATTCGGATTGAACGTTCCTTTGACACGGAGGCGAAAGGCAAAAAAATTATGGGTCCCCATTTACTTGAAGTGGGGAATACAGCTTTATCAGACATCGGACAGGTGCCATTTTATCTATATAGGGGCCTGTTTGAAATGGACTTATCTGATCTTGTTAAACTTGACGGTCGAAAATGGACGGAAGTTGAAGAACAAATTGCCCTCCAGTATGGTTTAGACAACATGCTTACGCCACAACAAGTCCTCAGTGATCTGGAAAATGAAATGCATGAACTTTGGCGTCCTCATAATAGGGGGAAGTTTAAAGTGAAATCCATAGATGAAAAACTTTTTAGACTCCGAGAAGACAAGAGAGACCATATTATTAAACGCAAGAGTTTTGAAGAAAAAGTTAAGAAGAAACAGAGCATTGAGGATGAAATCAAGAAGCTTTCTGATGATATTGACAAGAAGACCCTGTGGCTTCAGCAATCAGAGGCACAGCTTGACGCCTTTAGAAAACTAAGTGAGGTTAGGGAGATCGAAATGAAGTTGGCTTCCAATAATATTGAGGCCATTGATCTTGAAGACTACCATTATCTTGTTCGGGAAAACGAAAGCCTGCGAAATGAAAAATCGGAGATTGAAAAAGAAATTGGTCATTTGCAAAAGAACAAAGTCCAGTTGACAGATCTTGAAAAAATGGCCGTAAATGACCATGAAATAAGCAGCTTGTATCATGCCTATCATTCAGCGTACGAGGCGTATAGCCAGCAAAAAGATGCTTTAAAGCATGCTAAAAACGCAGATTGAGCAAAGAAGCCTGGAACTGACATCTGACCCCTGGAATGAAGCCTTATTAAATTACTGGAGGGTTCTCAATGTAACAGGTCTTCATAAAGCGGTTAGAAATAGGCTCAATGTATCGTTTAGGAGTACAAGTCTCTGGACTTTATTTCTGATAGGGGTGGCAGTGGCTCTTGGTGGACACTACTATGAAGTAAATTATGCAAGGATGGGTGGTGGTGCCCTTTCCCTGCTTACACTGATTCTAATGGCATCTTCAATCGGCAAAAAAGTTTTTGAATATGGAGATATCCAGTTCAACAAGGGCGTTTGGAAAAGCAAAGATGTTTTCATAGATGCCTGCGAAAAAATGAAGCAGGTATCAGAGGGGTATCACCAACAAACGGTTCAGGTACAAGCCCTTCGTGACAAGTATAAAAAGAATCAGCAAAAACTTGAAGAAACCATGATGAAATATGGGTATGAAAAAGGACAAGATCTAGAAGAAAAAGCCCTTGAGGTTCTGCATTGTCAAAACAAATCAAGGGACAAAGAAAAAGAATTTGATTTGTATCAGTCAAAGTTAAGTGACTTAAACAGCAGAAAAAGAAAGGTCAGCCACAGCCTTATGATGAATCAAAGAAAGCTCAATGTTTATCGTAATGAGCTTGAGAAGCTAGGGGGTTCGGTGGAAGAAGCCCTTGAAAAACTAGATACCCTTATAGCCCTAGACCATAGAAGAAAAACTTTGATCGAACAACTTGAAACCTTTGAAATATCAAATCCAGGGCTGGTCATGTACAAAAAAGTTTGTTGATTTTGATATGCGTATTGAAACAGAGCGAAATGGGATTGGTGCAATGAAAGAGAAGCGCGAAGACCTTCGTATTGAGCTGATGGCCCTTCACAAGGATGAAGAACGTATATTTGAAGATCAGAGACTGGATGCTGTTGAGGCAGAAATAGAGAAGCTACAAGAACAGCGAAGAGCGACAATTGACCAGTACAATCAGTTGAAAATGACACATACCCTCATTGCCTTTGCGGATAAAACATTTCGAAAGAAATTTCAACCCGATTTATTGACAGAGGCATCAAAGCTATTGGATTTGTTTACAGATGGTCGATACAATGATATAGCTACAGTTGAAAATGGGAATATACAGGTAAATGACACCAAAAAGGGACGCTTTATCCCTGTACATGATTATCTGAGTCGTGGTACACTAGAACAGGTTTATATGGCTCTTAGACTTGCGGTTGCACAGACTATTGATAAGACGGAACAAAAGCTTCCGATTATACTGGATGAGGTTTTTGTTAACTGGGATCACGAAAGATTAAATAGTGCCTTGAAGGCCCTTCTCGTTATGAGTGAAGAGCGTCAAATCATCTATATGACTTGCCATGATTGGATGGCTGAAAAACTATCTTTGGAGTATGGAGCCAACCAAGTCACTCTAAGTTAAAGGTGTATATAATAAATTAAATGAGTGTGTCTGGTGATTTTATAGAATGGGTCAAAATAAAATTTGTTGAAGGTTGTGAAAAAAAGTGGTAAGAAAATCAACTGAGCAGCGCGCTTTTGAAAAGAGTCGTAAAGATATATTAAAGCTTTCTGATAAAGAAGTTGGAAAAGAAGAAGAACAGAAGTATGCATGGGAAATAGAACTTGAAGAGTATAGGAACAGAAAGCGGTTGGATCGCTTTCTGATACTGGGCGCCTGTGTGGCATCCTTTCCCTTCTGATTAGTCTTTATGTTTTGTATGGACATGTTTATGGATTGTAGACAAGTGTAAGAGGTGTAATATGAGATCAGAAGAGCGGCTGTCAGTCGCATATAAAATTTCCAAAGTGTCCATTGTTTTAAATGTCTTGCTTTCTGGTGTAAAGATCATAATTGGCGCTATTTCAGGCTCTGCAGCCCTGGTTGCAGATGGTTTCCATTCAGTGTCTGACGTCATCACAACAATCATGGCTATGATTGGGGTTTATGTATCTGGTCAAAAAAGTGACGAAGACCACCCTTATGGGCACGAAAAGTATGAACCGGTTATGGGAAAGCTCATGGCCACATTCCTGTTTGCTACAGGCCTGTTGATAGCCTTTAACGCCATAAAAAACATTCAGGCGGGCAATGTTCACATACCTAAGGGAACGGCATTATACGCGGCTCTTTTATCCATTGTGGCTAAGGAAGCTATGTACCATTACACGATGCGCGGCGCAAAGAAAATTGAGAGTACGGTCTTAAAAGCAGATGCTTGGCACCATAGAACGGATGCCATTTCATCTGTGGGGTCTTTCATAGGCATTTGGGGCGCTATGAATGGCTGGCCATTTATGGAACCCATCGCTGCTATAGCCATTGGTGTTTTGATTATTAAGGTTTCTGTTGATATCTACATTCAATCCATTAAGGAGTTAATTGATACAGCGGCAGACCCTGCAACTTTAGAAGATATCCGGGATACAATTGTTGATACGAAAGGGGTTATTGGGATCGATGATTTGAAAACAAGAATTCATGTCAACCGCCTGTATGTGGATGTTGAAATATCGGTAGATGCCCACTTAACCTTGCGTGAAGCCCATAATATTGCTGAAGATGTACACGACAGAATAGAAGGACAAATACCTAAGGTGAAGCACTGCATGGTTCATGTGAATCCTTATGGTGAGAGGTAGGGAATAAGGAATGGATGTTCAAGTATCATTATCAGAAAAAATCAAAGAAGTGGCTCCAAATTTAAAATTAGGTCTGTTGGAAGCCCATGTAAAAGTGACAGATCATAATGAAACACTTTGGGAAGAGATAGATGCAATGACTGAGAATTTTGATCTTGAAACTTCAGATATTGCCAAACTGTCTCCTGTGAGTGCCGCACGTAAAGTTTACAGAACCCTTGGAAAAGATCCCACTCGATATAGATTGTCCTCCGATTCACTCATGCGAAGAATCGTAAAGTCACAAGGTCTGTATAAGGTCAATGATGTTGTTGATATAAACAACTTGCTTTCCCTTGAATGTGGTCATTCTATTGGCACTTATGATCTTGATAAGATTCAAGGACCTATTGTATATGATGTTGGGACCGCTGATGAAGAGTATAGAGGTATTGGGCGAGGTGTATTAAACATTGATGGCCTGCCTGTCTTTAAAGATGAATTGGGTAGTTTTGGGAGTGCCACTTCCGACTCAGAAAGAACGATGGTAACGACACAGACCAAAAGGATATTAATGAATATTATTGCCTTTGACGGCGATGCATCTCTAAATGACTGGATGGATAAGGCTGCTTGTCTTTTAGAAACTTATGTTGAGGGGCAGGTTACTAAACGATGGATCGTGGAATAACAATATTTTGAGCATTTTAAGAGACCTCAAGGGGTCTCTTTTTTATGTGTGTTTTCAAGTCTGAGGCGAGAGGCATTATTCATGAGATTTCATGATTAACGACGTGAAATGCTGTGAGCTATATGGTGGTGACGTTTAAAAAACATCACTATGGAATCACTGATCTTAGAAGCGTTTAAATGTTACATTGTCTACGGATTTTGGGTATAAACACCACAAGGAGGTGATTACGTGTCAAAGCTAAGTAATAGAATTGTACTGGCTATAACTTTACTGACCATTCTTGTGTCCTTTGCTATGGGATACGTAATCATTGACCGTGCTTTTGATATTGTCGAGAAAGAATCACGTCAAAAGCTGATTGAAATGGCCCATCGTATTGGAAGTGAGTTTGACTACGAGGTACGAGAAGTTGAAAATATAAGAGAACAAGTCAACAACTTGGTTGAAACAACCATTGATCTTGCGGCGCTAAGGACAGACCCAAATTACATGGACAAGTATAAGGACCAGATTGCACCTATTATTGAACGTATGGCTTCAAATGCTAAAGTGTCAAGGTCTGTGTATGTCTTCTTTGATCCAGCTTTAGACGGGAAAACGAATGATGTTTGGTATGCTGACTTGCATGGAACGGGTCGTGTTTTTCGTCAAGAAGAGTTTGATATGTCTTTTTATGAGAATCCATCACCTGAAAAGGACTGGTATTTTAAGGCTAAAGAACTAAAGCGTCCGTACTGGACAGATCCATACAGGGGCAATGCCTCTTTTGACAGTCACTTGATTTATATTTCTCATACAGCACCAATCTATGTGGACAATAAGTTTGTTGGTGTTGCTGGAGCTGATTTCTATTTTGATGAACTCAGGAACAGAATAAGAGACATAAGCCTTTATGAAACGGGCTATGCTGTTCTTTTCAACGATGAAATGGAAGCGCTCATTCATCCAACACTGGAAGAAGGGGTTTCTTTAAAAGATATTAACAAGGGTGAATATATATGGTTGGTAGAGAAAATGGAAGCAGGAGAACCTGTTATTGAATACACTTGGGTGGATGGTACGCAAAAAATTATTGCTTCAACCAAGCTATTAAACGACTGGATTATAGCTGTAGCCCCTTCTAAAGAAGAGGTTTTTCGATCTGTTGAGAATATGAGAAAAATGATTTGGGTTGTGGCCCTTCTTGGAGGATTCATTGCTGCTCTGGTCGGCTTGGTTATAGGCAGAAAATTGGTTAAACCCATAGAACAGATTGTCCTGGATATTAACAAAATTGGTCTAGGTGACTATGACAATAGCATTAAAGAAGTTTACAGGAAAAGACGGGACGAAATTGGAATCCTAGCCAACTCGGTTGAGAAGATGAGAGTCACTCAGCAGAAGTCTTTTAATGAAATTAATGACCAGAAATTAAAACTTGAAAAGAGAGTGGAAGAAAGAACTCAAGAACTCATTAAGACCAATGAATATCTGGAGGAATCCATGGCCAAACTCGAAGAAAATCAAGCAGAGCTTATACTAACAAACGAAGCCCTTGAAGATGCTTTAGAAGTCACTCGAATGACACAAAAGCAACTCATAGAATCAGAAAAAATAGCATCTCTTGGATACTTGGTAGGGGGCATAGCTCATGAAATCAATACACCGGTAGGAAATAGTGTGACGTTGATCACTTACATGCAGAGAGAATCAAAAAGTATTTCTCAAAAACTGGAGACCGGTCAAATTAAGAAAAAAGACTTAAGTGATTTTGTAAACTCCACTCTTGAGGCTTCTGACAATATCTATAAGAACCTTCGGATGACAAGTGACCTTGTCAATCGATTTAAGCAACTGGCAGCTAGTGAATCCATAGAAAGTGTCATACATTTTAATATACACGAGTACCTGAGTTTAATTGTTAAAAGCATGGGCATTTCACAGGAAACAGGCTCTATTCAGGTTGATATTGAAGGGGATAAGAATTTGGAGATTCACACAGATGCAGGAAAGTTCTCTCAGATATTTACCAATCTAATTTCAAATTCTTTACAGCATGGATTCACAAGCAGTAAAGGTGGAATCATTCGTATAAGCTATGAAAATGTTGGGGATGACTTATTCATTAAGTATGAAGATGATGGTCGTGGTATTGAAAAAGACTATCTAGACAGTATTTACACACCGTTTTTTACAACGAAATTTAGCGGTGAGACCAAGGGTCTTGGTCTGAACATTGTCTATAATGTTGTGACAAAACTATTTAATGGGTCTATCCGATGTGATTCGGAGGTGGGGAGAGGAACAATCTTCTTTATTAAGTTGAATATTGAATAAGAAACCACAGGATGAAAACAGGCGTATAGCAGCTTGTATTTACAGTTTATAAGCCAAATTTAACCGAATTCTAATACTTTTTACTATAAGTATAATGTAGAATATGGTTAGAGGTGGTGAGAAATATATGAGCACGCTAAAGGGCTATGTACTGCGCAGTGACATTCGCTTGTATCTGCTTTTCAATAGAGAAATTCAAAACAAAATACTGGACAGACTTTTACTCGGCTTAACAAGACTCTTTGATACGCCGGCTGTGATTGCATTCGTGCTTGGCGTTTATATTTATAGTTCTAGTACCGGGCATCCCATAGGAAGACACCTGCTCTTGTTATTATGCGCGAGTGAAGGGGTTACCCATCTTATAAAGATTATTGTGAATAGGGCTAGACCCTTTGTTTCGATTCATGAAGCCCTTTTTGAATTTGTGCCACCCAAAGATGTTTACTCTTTTCCATCAGGACATACTTGCGCGGCTTTTTCCTATGCGCTGACACTGATGTTTTTCTTTCCGGCCCTTAAGTTTATATGGTTGTCAATAGCAGGTCTGGTTGGTGTTTCAAGAGTTTATTTAGGGTATCATTATCCAACCGATGTTATTATTGGCGCCATGATACCCATCCTTATGAAAGCCCTATTACTAGGGGCTGGTTGGCTTTAGTGAATGAATTTAAATATAGCTAAAAAGCCCTAACAGATAGCGATTAACGCCATCCTGTTAGGGCTTTCATATTTGGATCAAAATAAATGTCGTCTAGTAGGGTCTATTTGTCAAATGCACTTAGGTCAAGAGCCGTAAATTGGTCTAGATGGGCTTTTAGTTTATTAGCAATAATTTCAACACCACCATCCACGTCGGACTCAACGTTGATTGGAAGAACTGGATCATGAAGAGACAGTCTAACTAGGAACCAGCCTAGGGCATTTTCAGAAGTGCATGATAGGCGCATGCCTTCATAACTGTTTGGAACGATATTAAACTCTGGGTTGGCCTTAGCAAAATCATTGAGACTGTCTATGACATCTTGACCATAGGCCTTAAAATCATCCAGTTTTATTTTAACGCGAAACTCAGCGGCTTCTTTTGGTTCACGCAGGTCGGCAATGATTTCTGAAAGACTTATGTTTTCTTGACGAAGCTGCGAGAGCTTGACTAGGATCTTTGTGACGATAAATGCACCATCATCAAGAAAATAGTTTTCTTTTAATGCACCATGACCAGAGGTTTCAATAGCCAGTGCACTATGGATACCCTCCTGGTTCAAACGCACAGATTCATTGATAACATTCTTATACCCTCTTTTAAAACGATGGTGCTTGCCCCCAATAGAAGGTATAAATTCTCCTAGGCCATCTGAAGTGACTGAGTCGGTGACGATCGTTGTGCCCGGTGTGTCTGAAAGGACAATGGCACTCATGAGAGCGATGAGTCTATTTCTGTTAATGATCTTGCCGCCTTTGTCTACAATGGCTGCTCTATCAACATCCGTATCGAAAATGATCCCCAGATCTGCATTCGTTTTTATTGTTGCTTCTTGAATGGACTTCATAGCTTCAGAGTCTTCGGGGTTGGGCACATGATTTGGGAACATACCATCCGGTTCAAGAAACTGGCTTCCACCTATATCTGCGCCAAGTGGCTTGAGGACCTTATCAGCAAAGAATCCGCCGGCACCATTGCCTGCATCCACTATTATATTCAAACCATCAAGGGGTGTGTTGTAAGCGGTGGGGTGATTAACATGTTTTCTTATGTAGTCCACAAGATGGGCACCATATCGGCTGATCAAATCAAAGTTTGAAATAGAACCAACGTCCACATTTTCTGGCACTTGATACGCAGACGCGGATGTTAGAATGGCTTTAATGTCAGGTTTATCAAGACCTCCATCCTTAGTAAAAAACTTCATGCCATTTCTATTAAAAGGCAGGTGGCTGGCTGTGATCATGATAGCTCCATCGCACTTTGTCTCTTCAAAAATTGTTGACATGAACATGGATGGTGTTGATGCAATACCACAAGAAAGTGCACTTGCTCCGTGTCCAGTGAGCCCTTTTAATACGCCACTCATAAGGTCTTTGCCGCTAATTCTTGAATCTCTACCCACTGCAATTTTTATTGACTTAGCAGGTTTGTTTGTCTTTTCTGAAATCCATTTCACAAAAGAACCAGCAATAAGTTCCACTTCGTGTTTTGTGAGTGATACAGGTTCTCCCTCTACACCTTCAACAGCGACACCTCGTATATCTGAGCCGTTTTGCAGCTTCATCCACTTTTCAAGCATAATTGCCTCCTTACAATCCCTTTTAGAACGAGAAAAAAATACGTACTCAAACATTATACCGAATTTATGGTAAAAGAAAAATAAAAAATGAAAATATAGGGACAGTCTCTGATATCATATAATAAGGTATGAGGAAAAAATGATTCTGGGGTGATTCTTTGAAATTAATAGATATGCACTGTGACACATTCTATAGAATGAAGGAATGCTCGACAAGACAAAATATATTAAAAAATCTATTGCATGTGGATGTGGAAAAACTTAAGAAGGCCCACTCGTATCTGCAATGTTTTGCCCTTTATTCGGATGTTAAGGAATGTCATAAAAAAGGCGTGGGTCCGTGGGAGTACATTTTAGAATTGTATGCCCTTGCTAAAACAGAAATTGAGGGCACAGGTGGCCTTCTTGAAGTGGCACGTAGTATGGAAGATGCTGAGCGAATTCATAAAAACAATAAAGTGGCAGCCCTTATTACGGTCGAAGACGGTGGAATTGTTGGGACAGATATGAAAAAGCTCGATACGCTCTACAAAATGGGCATAAGAATGCTTTCCCTTACATGGAATTATTCCAATAGTCTGGGACATCCCAACCTGCCAGAAACACGGCACCTGGGGCTTACAAAGTTTGGGCGAGACCTCGTTTCAAGAATGAATGAGCTGGGCATGGTGGTCGATGTGTCCCATTTATCAGATCAAGGATTTTGGGATATAGTTGATCAAGCGCAAAGTCCTTTTGTGGCATCCCATTCCAATGCTAGGGAAGTTATGGGACATTTGAGGAATTTGGATGACGCTATGATCAAGGCTCTTGGAGATGCTGGTGGGATCATGGGGCTGAATTTTTGTCCCTATCTGGTTGCAGACAAGAACAGCAATTTATATGTGGCTGATTTGGTTAAGCACATTCACCATGTGATCAATAAAGGTGGACGGGACTGCGCCGCTATAGGCACAGATTTTGATGGTATGAATGGGAAACTTGAGATTCAGCATATAGGAGAAATGGACAAACTTTATCAGGCATTAAGGGCATCTGGGCTTAGTGCTTGCGATGTGGACCATGTCTTCTATAAGAATGCTGAAAGGGTTTTTAAAGATGTGATGGGATAGGATAGGTGTATTATGAATAAAATAGATTGGCTTTTAGACCAGCTCAAAGTGTATTTTGAAAGTGAAGCCACAGGGCATGATTATTGGCACGCTTTGCGGGTGTATAAAACAGCCTGGCAATTGGTGAAAAAGAGGGAGGCGAGGTCAGAATTATTCAAGCGGCTGCCCTGCTTCATGATGTGGCGGACTGGAAACTGGACAAGGATAAACAAGAAAAGGGAAGAGCCAAAATAAAGCAGTGGCTAAGTGCCCTAGATTATACAGTGGATGAACAAAAAAAAGTTCATGAGATTATGGACAATATGTCATATAAGGGTGGAACAAACAAGGATAAGGTGCTTTCGTTAGAAGGTCAAATTGTTCAAGATGCAGACCGACTGGATGCTATTGGTGCTATTGGTGTGGCGAGAACATTCGCATATGGTGGTGCCAAGGGACGACCAATGCACAATCCCGACTTGGAACCCGCTGATTTTGAGGATTTTGAAGCTTATAAAAAGCATGAAGGGGCCACGGTAAACCACTTTTATGAAAAACTCTTTAAACTGAAAGAGTTGATGAATACAAGATCAGGGAGAGTTATGGCTGAGTCAAGAGATGCTTTCATGCATGCTTTCCTTGACCAGTTTTATGCTGAGTGGGACGGATTATTATGATAAAGTCTTTTGAACCCATTGTGGGAAAAGACCCAAAAGTTTTGATCTTAGGGTCTATGCCCAGTGTACTGTCTTTGGAAAAGTTTCAATACTATGGCCATCCAAGAAATCAGTTTTGGCCTATACTGGCCACTTTGTTCAAGGAAAAACTAGAACATCCGTCAGATGACCAGACATATTTATCAAAATTAACTTTAGTGAAAGACAGGGACATAGCCATTTGGGATGTCCTAGACTCTTGCGAGCGGGAGGGGAGCCTAGATTCCAATATAAAAAATGAAAGTCCCAATGAGTTAAAAACATTTTTGGAGGAACACCCAACCATTAAAACTATAATTTTCAATGGAGGCAAGGCTGAAGCGTCATTTAAAAAACATTTTAAAGCCCTTTATAGGGATAAAAGATACACATATATTAAGATGCCCTCCACAAGTCCGGCCTATACCTTGAAATTTGAAAAAAAGACCCTAGTCTGGACAAGCATTTTAAGATATTTGGATTAACTTCTGAAAAAGAAGGGGCAACTGACTATGAAAATAAAGAGGGATTCGTAAGATAGATGCTTACGAATCCCTCTTTTGATTGTTTAAAAGAATGTGAAAGATTATAAGTCTTTCAGAGTTGAACGATCTGGTCTTTGAGGAAGAATTGATGAACCTTTGCCACGAAGGAGAATATCAGCTTCATTAAGCCCGGTTTCCCTTGAAATGATTTTACGAACGCGTGGGCCACAGAACTGGCCTTGACATGGTCCCATACCTGCACGTGTTCTCCTCTTAATAGCATCTAGGGAATTGATGTCTATTCCACGATGAATGGCATCAACAATTTCAGCCTCTGTCACTTTTTCGCACCTGCAAATAATATTCTTATCAGGTGATGGGGCATCAATTTGACCATCAAACCCATGGGTTTTTGACTGAATAATGGCCTTGCGCTCAGGATCAAAATCAGGCTTGCTTTCAAGGGAAAGTCCCTCTTCTATTAGAATATCTCTAACATATTCTGCAATGGCCGGTGCCGATGTTAAACCTGGAGAATCAATACCACCTACATTAATAAAGCGCTTAATGGGTGAAGCTTCTATAATGAAGTCTTTGTTGTGGCTGGTTGCCCTTATGCCCGAAAATGATGTCAAGACATGCTTCATGTCAAAATCAGGCAGGGACTTTCGTGCGGTATCAACAATATGCTTTAAAATATCGGCATCTGTATCATTGTCATTTCGAACCTGGATTTCCTGTGCATTTGGTCCCAGCATTAAGTTGCCATGATAGGTTCGCGTAACCAATATGCCCTTACCGGCATCAGTTGGTGCCTGAAATATAACTCGACTGATTTTTTTGCCTTGGATTTTGTTAAGCAGGACATACTCGCCTTTTCGAGGTGTGATAGAAAAAGTTTTTGCTCCAACCATGTCAGCCACCTTGTCGGAAAAAACGCCTGCTGCATTGATAATCCATTTGGAATGAATGGGACCTTGTGAAGTCTTGATTGAAAAATCATTATCTGTTTTATCTATAGATAGAACTTCGTGCATGAGCTTGAGGTCAACGCCGTTTGAAACAGCGTTTTCAGCCAGAGCAATAGTCATCTCATAGGGCGATGTTACACCAGAGGCTTCACAAAGCAAAGCCCCTCTCACCGCTGGATTTAAATTGGGCTCTATGTCTAGTACAGCTTCGCGCGATAAGTGTTTGAGGTGGTGCAGGCCATTTTTATGACCACGTTCTATAAGCATTTCAATTTTTGCATCATCAGCTTCACTGAAGGATAAGACCATAGAGCCACACTTTCTGAATCCAAAATGAAGCTCAGCATCCAGTTGATCAAACATCTGGTTGCCCTTTACATTGAGAACCGCCTTTAGTGTGCCGGGTTCTGCATCGTATCCACCGTGCACAATACCACTGTTGGCCTTTGATGCACCGCATGAAACGTCGTTTTCTTTTTCTATAAGTGCAATATTTTAAATTGTACTTTGATAGCTGTCTGGCGATAGCACTGCCTACGACACCTGCACCAATAATCGCTATATCGTATATCATAATGAGCCTCCTTAACTGGTTGTCATATATACCCATTTACTTGAAGAATATATACCAATTATATATGCAATTTTTTATGCCAAAAAGATATTATGTCAAAATTGATATTATTACAAGACGCATTTCTAGTCATCCCCATCCAGAATGAGTATAAATACTGGGTTTAGCTTGGATGCTATTAAAAAAGAGGCGATGCTTGAATCATCGCCTCTTTTGATCTGTATCTAAATGCATTTTTGTCATGTATAAGAAAATCTCAGTGGACTAATAGAGCGTCATGACATCAAATATGTCATATAAATCATCATATGGCACAGTCAACGAGAGGTCATAGTCATAGGCATCAGTGAGCTCATGCTTACTAAATGACAACACAAGGCCATATTCGTCGAGGGTGAAGGACATATCCTCAGGAAGGGTATCAATGTTCTCGATGAATTTGAACTGATCACTGTAGTTGGCTTTAAGTGATTTAAGAAGCACAGGTGAAAATACACTATGGGGTTTTCCTAGGAAGCTTTCCAATGAAACCGCCTTACCTGTTTTCATGTCAAATAAAACATTGTTTTGGGTGCTTTCATATTGTCCGTTGGGATTGGTTATACTTGCATATAGGGTTACACCATAGTAGTTTCCAACAACAAATGATCCGAAGCTGTCTTCGCTCATTCTTACCTTGCTGTTCTCAGACCATCCAAACTTATTTTCAGTGGCATGGAACCACTGTTTTATGGCAGTGTTAATCTTTTCTTCTGCTGTTGGATTTTGTGGTATCTCAATCCTCTCGATGTTTCTTGATAGATTCTCTGAATAAATTGAGTCCATCTCAACGCCAAGAGAGTTTTGAAGTCCGAACGCATTATGGGACGAAATCAAATTTCCCACTTGGTCGAAGCTGTTGTTGTCATTATCAAGGTTTTCTACTAGGTCAATAAAATTGATGCTAAGCTTTCCAAAGTTTGTTTGACCATGACTTTCGGCAACATCCTTGAGCACAGCAACCAGAGGACCTTCAAGGTCGCGCCAGTACTCCATATTGATGCCTTCGATGCTATAGAACATTTCGCTGATAAGATTGTTATAGGCCGTATTCATTTGACTGGTCATGAAATCGCTTGATCTTGCGTAAATGGCTTCTTCTAGCTTTAAGATATCATCTGCCATTGCGGAAAAATCATGTGGGTAAGCACCATACTCGTAGTTTTGTACTTTTTTGTTCAAGTCGATCATTAAGTTGACAGACTTTGAAAGGGAATCACTAAAACCTTGAAGGCGTGTCCAATCCGTTTCAACCACAGGTGTTTCTTCATAAGTTACAATGCGCAAATAGGCATCTTTGAGATCTTCGTATTTCTTTTTAGTGACCTCATTCTCAATGTTTTCAATGTTTTCTAAACGCCACTGGTTGTCCATGTCTTGAAAACCAGTGAGTCGGTCATCGGAAATCATGTCAAACCAATCATAGCGGATCTGATTCTGTGCCAATAATAGTCTAGAAAGAACTATGTTGGCTTCATCAGGCGTCGCAAGTTCAAGATTGTCCTCCATAAAAGCAGCTATTTCAATTGCGCTCGGATTGGAGTTCATGAACTCAGAGAAGAGCTGAATAAAGGCATGCTCCTCCTTAGTAGGTGTGCTGGAAGCCTCGTTATCAGTTGTAGATATGTCTTCTTTAGAATCTGTATCAGCAATCACCTCCTTGGTTGAGGTGTTTTCGTCTGTTGTAGATACGCTCTCAGATGAAGGGGCGCACCCTGCTAATAGGGCCACTGTAAGACAGGTGGCTAAAGCAATTTTTTAAAATGCTTATTCATAAAATCTCCTTTCGATCGTCCTATTGATTGTAATCAAAAGATGTGTACGTTTTTGTGTAAAAAGGCTTAAAAAAGTCCTTAATCGGAGTTTATACATGAATCTCAGTCCATTTGTGACTGTTAAATCGCTTCAATATGATGGCGTTAAATACAAGGAACGAAATGATTTCAGCTATCCAAAGGCCTGAAACACCATATTCTAGCCAAATAATGGTCAGGTAAGAAAATGGCACAAAAATAACCCAAAGTCTAAGCATGGTAATGACCATGACTGTTCTTGTGTCTCCCGCACCTCTAAGGCCACCAGATATTCCAATCATAAAGTTAAGTAGTGGCTGGTTGACTGCCATTAAAATCATAGTGGACATGGAGGATTCTATAACAGCAAGGTCCGTTGTAAATATACTCAATATGGGCCGTCTGAATACTAAGAAAAGCAGGCAGGCAAAGCATCCCCAAGCTATGGATAGGCCATAAGAAACTGTGCCGACAGAGATGGCCTTGTCCCTGTCATTTTCACCAAGAGATTTTCCTACAAGTGTTGCAGCAGCTATAGAAATGCCAACCGCTGGCATGAAGGATATGGATTCAATGTTTATAAGTATTCGAAAAGCGGCTTCTGAAGCTGTTTCTAGCTTGGATATAAATACCCCAACAACCAGAAAGGATGTTTGCATTAGTCCCTGTTCCATGGCACCAGGGAGACTGATACGTACAAGGGGTTTGATAATGTCTTCTTGGAACTTCATAAGTGACACCTTTAGGTGAACCCGTTCATGAAGTCTAAAGCAAATAAATATATAGGCCAGTACAGCTAGTATTCTAGAGAGAGAGGTTGAAAGCGCAGCGCCTGCAATGCCCATTTCCGGGAATATCCATACGCCTTTAATAAGAACATAGTTGCCTATGATGTTAAGGACATTGGCCACCCCTGTAATGACCATAGGAGAAAATGTATCGCCAGCGCCTCTTAAAACAGAAGCAAAAGAAAAGGATAAAAACATGGCGAGCATACCATAAGCAATTATTGAAAAGTATGCATCAATCATCTGTGTCACTTCAGGTGTTGTATCGAATATCATGAAAATTTCGTCTTTAAATAGAAGAGAAAGTGTCATAACAACCAGGCCGATGATACCATTTAAAAGAAGGGTTTGGCTTCCGATTCTATTTAGGCGGTCAAAGTTTTCTTCACCATAACTTCGAGACACAAGGGCTGTGGCCCCGGTGTTAAATGATGTGAAGACAAATATCAGCGTGTACATAATGCTGTTGGCAAAACCAGCAGCAGCCAAGCCAGAATCGCCTATGAAGCGGCTGATCATGATGGTATCAGCCACACCAAGCATTGTGTTAAGTGCCATTTCAACAATTGCGGGCATAGCCATTGTAAGAATACTGAATATTAATGTGCGTTTAGAAATGATGTTTTTTAGCATAAGCCCTCCTTTGTGTTTAAGTACTCGAACGTACTTTCGTTAAAAATATTTTCACGTCTGTACTATTATAGGGGGTGTTACTGACTTAAGCAAGATATTTTTTTAAGAATATATGTAAAACTTGAATTATATACAGGTTTTATGAACATTTGTATAAAGACGTCCAATTTATACCCAGTATATTGACCCTAATGCGATGACTTTAGTAGAGAAGCTAGTTGAGTTTGTGCTAAAATGAATTTAAATGCTTTTGCTAGCAAAAGTGTATGGTTTAATTCTATATGATCAACTTGAAAGGTATCGATTAATAATTCTTGCATAGGTGGTCTGGAAATAATGAAGGACCTCAACGAACAGGATTTTTAAAAGGGCTCATATAACGAAAGTTGATACTTTTTACCAAGCAACCCTAAAATGTCAGAAAATTCGTTGGTAAAAAGTATCGAGAAACCTTTCTCAATGTGTTGAAGCCGGGACAAATGCCAAAACACAAAAATTGGCACGTAAGTTGCATAATAAATAAGCAGGAGGAGATTCAGTGGGAAATCTATTAACAAAACGTTTAAGTGAGAACCCAATCGTTGCAGCGATAAAGTCAGCTGACAAGTTGGATGAAGCATTAAAATCCAATGTGGAAATTATTTTTTTACTGACAGGAGATGTTTTCAATTTAAAAGAAATGGTGGATCGGATTCATAAAAGACGCAAGGCTGTCTTTGTCCATGTTGATTTAATTGAAGGCATTGCAGCAGATCCTGTAGGTCTTCGCTTTATCTGCGAAAGCGTTCAACCGGATGGTATTATTACGACAAAAGGTCATTTGATCAAAGCTGCTAAGAAGATGAAAGTTCTAACAATTCAACGTTTGTTTTACTCGACTCTCTGAGTCTTGACACCGGTATTCATTCCATCAAAACCCATAATCCGGATGCCGTTGAAATTCTGCCAGGTGTTATGCCAAAGGTCACAAATCAGATCGTGGTGAAGACGGATAAACCGATCATCGCCGGGGGACTGATCAAGGATAAAGATGATGTGATCCAAAGTCTTAAGGCTGGTGCCATGGGAATATCAACAAGTGCACAGGATATTTGGGAACTCTAACGGAGGTGTAGAATTTGAAGCATGTAGGGACAATTATAGGTACTGCCATTGCAGGGATGTTCGTAATGAGTGTCTGGGGGCATTTGCTGGCGAATATGGAATTGGTGGTGGATGGTTTGCAGGTTTTGCAATCATCGGAACAATGTGGTTTATGAACCACTGGATCGGACTAATCAATAACGACGGTGCTTTTGTAGACATGGCGGTTGGTATTGGTACTGCTGGTTTTATGAGAGGTGTATTCGAAGGTGGCGTTTCTGCTGGTATGGAATCACTTCCAACACTTGCTGTTGCACTACTTGGCGGACTAGCTGGTGGCGTTATGGCTAGACAGCTGGAGCAAATGAAGGCTAAAAGTGCACAGGTTGAAGAAGAAATTTCTGTAGAAGCGAAGGGGGCATAATAATGAGCACAGCAGCAATTATCACAACGTTTTCAGGCGCATTTATTTTCCCGTTTCTCATTCGTTTATGCTGGGGAAAAATGTGTGACGCATGGGGCGCAATCGGTGGCTGGATGGCAGCAGGATTCATAGTTGGCACAGCATGGACCCTAAACCACGGTGTAGGTTTTATGGTTCAAACTGGTCCGGCGTGGGTTGATATGGCATTTGCAGCAGGCGCAGGCCTATTTATAGCATCTGCTATGGATGGCGATGATGTGGGCAAGGGTCTGACAAATTTATTTTTCGCAATCGTAGGTGGAATACTAGGTGGATTTATTCTTTCTTGCCTAGGCTAATATAAAATTATTAATTGTGAGCAAACATTTCGTAAACGTGTGGAGTGAGACCACTCCTCATTAAAGATGAATAATGGGAGGCATGCACAGTGGAAAAGAAATATATTTTGGCGCTAGACCAAGGCACAACAAGTTCAAGAGCTATCATTTTTGATAAGGCTGGCCAAATTGTTAGAACAGCACAGAAAGAATTTACACAAATATATCCAAAAGCAGGTTGGGTTGAGCATGATCCTATGGAAATTTGGGGCACGCAGTCAGGTGTTGCTCGTGAAGTTCTAGAATATGCTGGCATTTCCCCGCAGGAAATCGCTGCCATTGGTATCACAAACCAACGTGAAACAACTGTTGTTTGGGATAAGACAACTGGAAAGCCAGTATACAATGCAATTGTATGGCAGTGTCGTCGTACTGCAAGCATCTGTGATAACTTAAAAGCTGCTGGTCATGAAAATTATATTCGTGAAAACACGGGTCTAGTTGTTGATGCATACTTCTCTGGTACAAAAGTTAAGTGGATTCTAGATAACGTTGAAGGCGCTCGTGAAAAAGCTGAAGCTGGCGATCTTCTTTTCGGTACAGTGGATTCATGGTTGATTTGGAATCTGACACGTGGAAAGAATCACGTAACAGATTATACAAACGCTTCAAGAACAATGCTTTATAACATCAAAGACTTGAAGTGGGATGAAAATATTCTAGAAGCTATGAATGTGCCAGCAAGCATGCTTCCAGAAGTTAAGCCATCTTCAGAAGTGTATGGCGTAACAGACCCACAAACATTTGGTGGTGCTGAAATTCCAATCGCAGGTATTGCTGGTGACCAGCAGGCTGCTCTATTTGGTCAAGCGTGCTACTCTGAAGGTATGGTGAAAAATACATACGGTACTGGCTGTTTTATGCTGATGAACACAGGCGAAAAGATGGTTCCATCTAAAAATGGTCTTCTTACGACAATTGCATGGGGCCTTGATGGTAAGGTTGAATATGCTCTTGAAGGATCTATCTTTATGGCTGGTGCTTCTGTACAGTGGCTTCGTGATGAAATGAAAATGATTGATGACGCTAAGGACTCAGAATACTTCGCAACACAAGTTGATGATACAAATGGCGTTTACATGGTGCCTGCATTTGCTGGTCTTGGTGCACCTTACTGGGATATGTATGCAAGAGGTACTATGGTTGGTCTGACACGTGGTGCCAACAGAAACCATATTATTCGTGCAACGCTTGAGTCTATAGCATATCAAACGCGTGACGTTATTGATGCAATGCAAGCTGATTCAGGTATTGAACTGACTGAGCTTAAGGTTGATGGTGGCGCAACTGCAAATGACTTCCTAATGCAGTTCCAATCAGATATTCTTGGTGTTGATGTAAGACGTCCTCAAGTTGCTGAAACCACAGCGCTTGGTGCAGCTTACCTAGCAGGTCTAGCGGTTAAGTTCTGGTCTTCTAAAGAAGAAATTGCTAAGAACTGGGCAGTGGACCAAACATTCAAGAACGAGATTCCTCAAATTAAGAGAGATGAGCTATACGGCGGATGGCAAAAAGCTGTAGAACGTGCTAAGGCATGGGAAGAAGCATAGGCATTTGCTAATCAGAAGTAAATGATATATAATTAATGTAATAAATTAATATGAATGGCAAGAGTATGAGAGCCACAATTAACCGGTCTGCGGGAGCAGGCCGGGTTAATTGTGGCTTTTTTGGTTTCGATAATTTCCCGTATACGGCGTTGTCGTCCATATTTGAAATGGTCACGTAATTAGGTACGCTCCCACCTCAAATATAGACTCCGCCTTGTCTACGAAAAATTCTCTTCACCAAAAACGTTGGGGTGAGTTTAGTTATATACCTGAAATAAGCTCCAAAACTCAAAAGACATTCCGCCTTGTCTAGTAAAAAGATCTCTGCGCTAAACTTGGTTTTGATAATTTCCTGTAGTTCTGTCTTGTCGTCAATATTTGAAATGGTCACGTACTTAGGTAGGCTCCCACCTCAAATATAGACTCCGCCTTGACTACAGAAAATTCTATTCACCAAAAATGTTAGATTCAAACTTATATAAAGGTCTTACAAGACAAAGATATTTACGTGAAAATTTATTGTGTGTGAGCGATAATTGTTAGGAGGAAAATCTGTTATGTATGATATAGCAGTAATTGGGGCTGGTGTTATTGGAACAGCGGTTGCTCGTGAATTAAGTCGATATAACCTAAATATCGTCATGCTTGAAAGAGATAATGATGTGGCTTGTGGGACGACAAAGGCCAATAGTGCCATAGTCCATGCAGGCTATGATGCTTCTGCTGATTCTATGAAGGGCATCATGAACGCAAAAGGCAATGCCATGTTTGGTGATGTCTGTAAGGATCTAGACGTTCCTTTTGAACGTATTGGGTCACTGGTTGTTGCCTTCAGTGAAGAAGATATGGTGACACTACAAGGCCTACTTGAGAATGGCCAAGCGCTGGGAATTCCTGGCCTCGAGATTATTGACAGCAAGACAGTGTATGAAAAAGAACCTAATTTGAATCCAGGTGTACGCGGGGCACTTTATGCGCCATCAGCTGGTATAACAGAACCTTGGGAACTTGCAATTGCATATGCAGAAAACGCCATTGAAAATGGCGCAGAGCTTAAACTGAATTTTGAAGTAAAAAGTATTGAAAAGCAAGAAAATGGTTTTGAAATTAAGAGTGAAAATGAAACGATTCAAACTCGTTTGGTTATAAATTGCGCAGGTGTCTATGCGGATAAAATTCATAACATGGTGGCAAATGCACCAGAGTTTAAAATTCATCCAAGACGTGGACAGTATTTCTTACTTGATAAAACAACGGAAGGCTTTGTGGATCATGTGATATTCCCTTGTCCTTCAAAGATGGGCAAAGGCACCCTAGTTGTTCCAACTGTGGATGGCAACATTCTTATTGGACCTGATTCGCAGGATCTGGGAATGGATGACAAAGAAGCCACAGAAACAACAGGAGATAGACTGGCATATGTTCGTGAAATGGTTTCGCAACTCACAACCAAGGTGCCGTTCAGAGAGCAGATCACTGAATTTTCAGGTCTACGTGCTGAACCAGATGGTGGTGACTTTATCATAGACTGGTCAAAGTCAGTAAGGGGTTTTTACAATGTTGCAGGCATAAAATCACCAGGGTTATCATCAGCACCAGCAATCGCAGAACGTGTCCTTGAAGCTGTTGTTGAGACCCTAAGTCCAGAAGAAAAGACAGATTTTAATCCTGTAAGACGCCCGCGTGTGAAACTGGAAGATTTAAATGATGATGAGCTACAAGCCCTCATTGAAAAGGATCCACGATATGGTCGAATCATCTGCCGCTGTGAAATGATTTCAGAAGGTGAAATTGTAGATGCCATTCATAGAGCGGCTGGTGGAAGAACAATAAATGGTATTAAAAGACGTGTTCGACCAGGTGCTGGCCGTTGTCAAGGTGGTTTCTGCGGCCCGCGTGTCCTAGAAATTTTAGCAAGAGAACTGGATTTGAATCCAACTGAGATTGCCCATGAAGGCAAAGACTCGTATGTACTTATTGGTGAGACCAAGGCCTAAGGAGGGAAAGTCATGAAACAAGTGGATATCGTTGTCATTGGTGGCGGCCCTGCAGGTCTTGCAGCTGCTATTGAGGCACGAAAAAACGGTGTGAAAAATATTTTAGTTATTGAACGTGACAGAGAGTTAGGTGGCATCCTAATGCAGTGTATCCATAATGGGTTTGGACTGCATGTCTTTAAAGAAGAATTGACTGGCCCTGAATATGCTGAACGCTTTATAGAGGAACTCAGCCAAATGGGTATTGAATATAAACTTGATACAATGGTCACTGACATTTCCAAAGATAAGGTTGTCAAGGCTATGAACACAGAAGATGGGCTTATGACCATTGAAGCTAAAGCTATTATTCTGACAATGGGCTGTCGCGAAAGAACACGTGGTGCTATTGCCATCCCGGGTTCCAGACCAGCGGGTGTTATGAGTGCAGGGACGGCACAAAGATATATCAACATGGAAGGCTACATGGTGGGCAAGCGTGTTGTTATACTAGGTTCTGGTGATATTGGTCTAATTATGGCAAGAAGGATGACCCTGGAAGGGGCAGAAGTCTTAGCGGTAGCTGAACTAATGCCTTTCTCAGGCGGTCTAACAAGAAACATTGTTCAGTGTCTAGATGACTTTGATATACCGCTTCTTCTATCCCACACCGTACAAGAAATTCGTGGTAAGGACAGACTCGAAAGTGTTGTAATAAGTCAAGTGGATTCAAACTTTAAGCCAATTCCAGGCACAGAAAAAACATATGAATGTGACACGCTTCTGCTATCAGTTGGACTGATTCCAGAAAATGAGCTTAGTAGAAGTGCAGGCATTGAAATCGACCCTGTGACAAGTGGACCAGTTGTCAACGAAGCCATGGAAACATCGGTACCAGGCATATTTGCCAGTGGTAACGTGGTCCATGTTCATGACCTTGTGGACTTTGTAACAGCAGAAAGCCGTCGTGCAGGAGAAAATGCAGCACGTTATGTTCTGGGTCAGCTAAAAGAAGACGGGCCGACTCAAAGAACGGAAGCTGGGCATGGCGTAAACTATATCGTTCCTCATACAATTAGAAAAAGTAACATTGAAAAGGACGCAACACTCTTCATGCGTGTGGGCAATGTCTACCATAATGCAGAACTTATTGTAAAAGCAGACGATGAAATTATCATGACGAAGAAGAGAAGACATATGGCACCAGGTGAAATGGAAAGCTTAAAGTTGCCGGTCGATAAACTTCCAGAAACAGATGCAGTGATCACAGTAGAAGTGGCTGAGGAGGTTATTCAAGATGAAAAAGCATCATGATTTGGTGTGCATTGTCTGCCCGATGGGATGCAGACTAACGCTGACTAAAGATGAAACAACACCAAAAGGATATATTGTTGAAGGCAATGTCTGTAAGCGTGGTGAGGATTACGCTATTAAAGAAATGACCAATCCAACACGCATGTTGCCGACAACAGTGAAAATAAGAGACGGCTTCATAAGCAGGCTACCAGTTCGTACAACAGAGGCCATTCCAAAAGATCTCATTTTTGAAGCCATGAAGAAGATTAATGAAGTGGAAGTTGAAGCGCCCGTTAAATGCGGTGATGTGGTTATAAAAGACATTCTAGGGACAGGTGCAGATATAATTGCAACACGGAGCATGAAAAGACAATAAGTTAAGATTTGGGGGGGTTCGGTTGAGAATAAGTAGTATACCCATCCAACGTATCAGGGAGAGGGGAATAAGAGCGCCAGAGGATTATGATATTTTCTTTGGCTCATGGACTCAAGGTGTCTGTATTCTAGACCATGCCGGGATCGTACAGTATGTAAACCCTGCTTATGGTCAGATATTCAGGCAAAATAGGGCATCTTTGATACATGCCAATGTTTATAAGCATCTAAACGATGAATTGGCAATAGATGCCCTGAAAAGAAAAAAGCATGTTAAAGGGTATTTGCAGACTTATATAGGAGAGCATAAAATTTATGCTGAAGCCACACCAATGCTGGATGATGGTGAATTTTGCGGTGTCCTGATACAGTACGAAGAGATGGAGAGTGCAGACAATCAAATTGTGGATATAACAGGATTTATTCAAAGTGGTCAAACAAAGGCACTAGAAAATCCTTTTCCCGAAATTGTGACACGAGACAAGCGTTTTATTAAGGTGCTTGGCCAAGCGCGTCGTGCTGCGCAGACGAATGCAACCATAATGATACAAGGCGAAAGTGGGACAGGTAAGGAACTTGTTGCACGCGCGATTCATAAACACAGCAAAAGAAATGCTGGCCCATTTGTCGCAGTCAATTGTGGTGCTATTCCAGCAAACCTTATTGAATCAGAGCTGTTTGGTTATGAAGCGGGAGCCTTTACTGGGGCCGCTCGGCAGAAAAAAGGCAAGTTTGAAATTGCAAACGGAGGCACCCTCTTTCTCGATGAAATTGGAGACTTGCCCCTAGAGCTCCAAGTCAAACTCCTTCGTGCGCTCCAAGAGCGTGAAATTGAAAGAGTGGGTGGGCCCATCCTATACCTGTTGATGTGCGAATCGTCACAGCAACCCACTGTCAGCTTCAAGAGATGGTGGAAAAGGGATCGTTTAGAGAAGATCTTTACTACCGCCTTAATGTCGTGCCAGTAGAACTTCCAGCGCTTCGGGAAAGAAGGGATGATTTTCCGGTGTTGGTGGATCACTTTATGAAGAGGTCAGCAGAAAATTTAGGGATAGAGCAACCCGTTATGACTGAAGAAGCAATGGCGTATTTAAAATCTTATGATTGGCCAGGCAATATCCGAGAACTTGAGAATACCATGGAACGTGTCCTAATCTTCGTGGATGATGGTTACATTGACGTAAACGATCTTCCACGCAATATTTCCAAACACTACAATATGCAAAAAACAACTCAACCGACCAATGGACTTGTAAATCTGTCAGCTTTTAATGATGTGGCCAGTTTTGATAGTTATGAGAAAGAGATTATTGAACTTGCCCTTAAGAAGCATGGAAGTTTTAATGCTGCAGGAAAAGCTCTCGGATTAACACATAAAACAGTCGCTGCCAAAGCCAGAAAGTATGGTTTGCGCGATTAAAGAAGACCCCAATTGAAAAGAGTTCTGTTTGGACATAACCAAGCAGGACTCTTTTTATTTGTTTTCTGGATAAATATAAAGTGGGGGAACGAGAATGTCCCTTTTATAGGGAATTTCTTCTGAATCAAGGCTGTTAACCCGCATAAGATAGTCTGCATGATCTATAGATTTATAATACTTATAAGAAATTTCCGCCAAAGTCAACTGGTCCTGATAGGGTTCCAAAAAAACGGGCAAAGAAATTTCGTGGGAGGCAATATACTGGTAGTCAATCAAGGGGTTGAAAGCTTCAATCAGCTGGCTGTAGGAACTGAGTTGTAAAAGTCTGTTGATAATTCCTCTATGAGTTCTTGTCTATCCAAAATGGCTCGACTGGTGTCACTAGAAATAGAATGATTATAGAAAGAGGCGAGGGTCTCATAGGACCCACTGTTCATGAGGTCAGGGAAAATCTTATTAATGCTTAATGGACCATGATTGTGCCCTTCATCCTCATCTTGACTCATATCTGGGCCGCTTGAAGAGGGTGTTCCTGATATGTCTGGAATCAGACTAAAATCTTCCTCTTCTTGTCCATTGTCAAGCAATGTGACATGGCCCGTTGTCGGGGGCGTGTCAAAAGCCCTGACGGGTGTTTGATCAACAACGATTTGCTGGTTGTATATTGTTGGAGCTATTAGTGTCAAGAGCAAAAGTGTGAAACTAAGTAATCCCTTAAATGTTCTAAAGAGGGTATATCGTACTGTTTGCCGAAACTCCCTAACCTCATCAAAGGTCATGGCAATCCAGGCATAGCCGTTATCAATGGACAAAAGACTTTCCTTAATGAGCCTATTAAGTTGATGCCGTTCTACGGCCTGCTCAAATAAGTTCACATTAACACGAAAGGCATTGGTATCTATGCTACCAGCAGCAATAAGGGCAAGCATGTCGCCTTTTAAAAGTCTATGAGTGATTCTAAAAAGCATCATAATTTGCTCAGATTTGAAATCAACATCTCCAATGGGTGGCACTTTTTTTTCGAATAAAATGTACTCCATTTTACCTTGGCGTCCTGTTTTTAGGCTAAAGTGTTTTTCGTTATCTAGGCGACTGCCTTTAAAGGTTGCAAGATCGCCTTCTCGGTATATATAAACATGATTGTTACCAAAATTAAACATTATAAGATGATCGCCGTAAACAAAGGCGATGGTTAGGTTTAGACGGACTTTGTCGTCAGGATCATGGCTTGAGTTCCAACTCTGTATTGTTTCGTTGAGTTGAAAAATAGTAAATTTGATAAGATTGACTATTTTTTTTCGGTTTTGCTCAAGATCCAGTGCCTTGATTTTTTCTTGAAAATAATGTATGGACTTGACTATCTCATCAGGGAGTTCTTTTGATTCATAAGGGTTGATTAAAAATGATAATTGAGTGTATTTTTTAGAATATCTTTGATGGAGTTTGGGACGATTAAGCGTTCTAATATGTCCCTCGTGTAGATACGAAATAAATAGGCAGTCCTCTTTGCATGACTCTGGCATATGAGTCATCACATCAAGATGCATCGAAGTGATTCTTCTCATTACGCCACCTCCTTACAGATTTTCTTCTTGTAGAATTTTTTTCCATCCGACTGTTCAAATGGTCAGCCACCCAGGTGAAAATGTAATGTCTTTTTTCGTTGAATAAGGGTTGCTTCCCAAATGTAACATAGTCTATGCTTTTCAAAAATCGAATGGCAATGACAAGTGAAAACACAAATGTTGTGATTGAGCTGATCATAAATCCATACCCGTAGTAGTCCAAACCATATGGTATAAAAATATAGGTAAATACCATATTGGTTAAGAAAAAGCATAGGGTTATGAGAACGGCACGTGTTCTGGCTTCAAAATAAAGCATGACCAGCATAATGACGAATACAAAAATATTAAATAGGGCTCCGATACCAGCTATTTGAAATATGGTTCGAACAATAATAGGACCTCCAAGGATATAAAAAATTTGTGGTGCTGTTAGAATCAGGGTTACCGATAAGAGGGACTGTATTTCAAACGTGTAGGCGATTTGCCTGTAAAGGGACCGTCTCATTTCCTTGTTGGCAATTAGGATTTGTCTGTAAGTCCCCTTGCCATTGACAAGACTGTAGTATTTTTTTATATGTGTCGTAAAATTCAATTTCAATGGAGACTATAAAAAGAACCATAGTTGGAATGATGGTCAAGTAAGCTAAAAATATGGCATTGTCATAAAGAGGCGCATAGAGATAGGTGTCATAAATACGAACGCCAACAAAACTAAACCACATGAGGATGTCATCAATCCAAAGACCCATAGTGTAGAATAATCCCACCATGAAGAGTGAGGGGTATTTATCAAGAATACGTAAGAAGTCAAACTGCAAATTGTTTCCGTATTTAAAGTTTCCAAAAAAAGTGTAGGATAGAATAATAAGTGTGAATGTTATACCAGACAAATAGGCAAAGAGTAAATTGCTCCCTGCTCGAAACTCAGGAAATGGAAGCGGGTAATTGGCAAGGGCCAGGCCAAGGGCTAAAGTGATGCCGCCGCCAAAAATGTAAGCCTTGGAAATAAGTCCATAATCTTTAACGGCACTCAGGTAAACCATGATGATCCATATCATAGATAACATGACAAAGAGCATGATGGACATGAGTTTATAAGGCACAGGTAAGTCTTTACCGCCATAAAATAAAAGGGCGACAAGCAGGTTGGAAAACCCTACAATCTTTGTCAAACCTATAGATGATGGTTTGATAAAATCATAGGACTTTAAATAGAGCTTGTCAGATATATAGCGTGTTATTATAAGTTGCCAGGGGGCGGTAAGAATTTGAGAAAACACAAAAGAATACACAATGGTCCCCATAAAAAGGTCGCGCTGAACATTTTCTTCAATAATCCATTCTGAAAGAATGACAAGGGCATTGACAGTGAGAACAGCGGCAATCCATGGCCCTGCAGCCACTAGGGCAGAGTATAGATAGGCCTTTGTTCTTTGAGTAAATGTCTCTTCTTGAAAAAGTTTTTTGAGAGTGAATCCAATTCCAGCCATAATATCACCTGTACTTGTCGTAAATACCTTTGTAGGCTTGTGTCAACATCTTGTTGCTGTATAAATTCTCCACACGGGCACGTCCGTTTTCGGCAAACGCTTTACGCTTTTCCGGGTTATGCAATAGGTCTAAAAGACTTTTTGCAATTTTGTTTGGAGAGACGGGCGGCACAACCAGGCCAGCTTGACCGTAAGGGTCGATTGTCCCTTCTAAAAGCTCTTTACAAGAGCCTACATTGGTCGCCACAAAGGGAATTCCACTGGCCAGGCCTTCTAAAATAACAAGGGGCATGCCTTCAGAAATAGAGGTTAAGGCCAGTACGTCGATTTCAGGCAAGATTTCATGGATGTCAATACGACCAGTAAAAGTTATACTGTCTTCTAATCCCAGAATAGACACAAGGTTTTTACACTGTTCATAGTAGTCTTCGTCCTCATCTGTAGGACCAATGAGAAACAACTTGGTTTTGGGTTCTGCATTATGAACGAGTTTAAAGGCTCTTATGAGGGTTAAGACATCTTTTATAGGGACAACGCGGAGAATTGACCCTATGTTCATGCGCCCATCAATGGTGGGTTGAACCTTATAATTAGAGGGTTCAATACCATTGGGAATGATCTGGCAACGTTCTTCTGGAGCGCCGAGTTCAAGCTGTATTTCGTGGTTTCTATGAAAGAGAGTGACAATATCATCAGCCCTCTTATAGACCCCTGTGGATATGAAATAGAAAAAATCTGTCCATAGTTTTTGTAGGTCTGCATGAGCCATCTTGATTTTAAAATGTCTTCCTCACGTTCACGGGCATAAATACCATGCTCAGTTAAAATAAGAGGTTTGTTGTATTTGGCCTTGGCCATGACACCAATTAAACCAGCATAGCCTGTTGAAACACAGTGGTATAGATCTGCTTCAGGAATAGGGTACTGCATTAAATGTACCACGGGCAGGAGCATAGACCTTATGGTCCAAAAAAAGGCGTTGAACTCGTGAGTGCTGTACTCCTCCAGGTATTTTCTACGGATAAGTTCCCAAAAAAGTTTGGTTTGTAGGAAGTTAAGGGTATTGCCAATTTTCTTTTTATCAGAAATGGAATGGGTGAATATATCCCAGTCTATATCATCATTGAAAAATATAAAATCGTTGATGGATGCCTTACCAGCCTTAGAAAGACGCGGTTCAAAAATAAGTTTTTTATGGCTTGCGTTTAAGTAGGTATTGAGATAATTGGTGGTGACCTTCTTTATCATAGGCGGCAAATCATATTTGTAATTTGGATAGGTCTCAGGGTCAGGCATGAGAGAGAGTATTTCGAAATCATGCTCAGGTATTTCTTGAACAAGGCGGTGTATCCATGTGGAAACGCCACCGGAAATATAGGGGTATGAGCCTTCGGCTATAATACAAATCTTCATGAAAACCCTCCTTCCTTTGTCCAAAATGCAACATAAGGCACAAGTTTTTCGGGGATGTCATCAAATCTTTTTTTTAGATGACCAGCGTAGTTCCCAAGTTTGTAGAGTCTGTTGTTTCGGTACAAGTAGTTCATTATAAATAAATGCCCATCAGGGTCTTTTGGGTATAGGCGCATATAGATCTTTAATGTGGCCAATAGTTTATTGTCATATTCAAGTTTTGTGTAGGAATCCAGTATTTTTGAATACATGTTTTTGGAATCCGGTTCAAACTCAAGTTGCTTATACAAAAGCTTTATATAATCCTCACGAATGATCTTTTCCACTTCTATATCCATGAGTTTAGAATCAAGATATTCCTCTGTGGCAGTGATGTAAGTCACTAAATTCTGTGGTGACTGGTTGGACAAGTATTCGTTTCTTGTCTGACTGATCTTATCTTCAAATTCATTTTCAAAGGCGTTTAAGGCTGTGGCCGCATAATGGGTCACTTCGAAGTCCGCATCATCAAGGCTATCTTTTAGTAAATAGGAGTAGTCAGAATCTTGACCACTCAACATAGATGAAATCATGTCTTTTTTGTGTCGTGTTGTGAATACAAAAATTGGTCTTGTATGCTCATGGTTTTAACATCGTTTGAAAACGATGTTTGAGACTCAAGATCAAGGATTCTTTCGTAAAAAACGTATTTTTCGTATTCAAACAAAAGCGTTTGGTTGTATTCGAAATAAATAACGGAAAACTGTATAAATCCAAAGGTCAAGGGGCCAAAACCTGGTAGAATGACAAAAATAAAGTATGGATAGATTGAGTATCTTCTGGGAATCATCCGTACCAAAATTAATGATGCCACTGTGACAACAAGGTGAACCTGCCAGTATAAAGCTGTAATGGATGGGGCTTCAAAGTACTGGACAAAGAAGACCAAGTCTATAATACCCAGTATGGCTAAAACACTGGAGAGTACATATTTCATAATTCCACCTCATTTAAGTATTGACTAGGGTTACCTTGTATTCAAGATTCTTGAGGATCCTTTCGTTGATGATATTGAAGGCTGAAGGTGGGGTTGCAGGTAGAAGTATATGAATTGTATTGCTTTCATCTTCATAGCTAAATACATCAACCGACCGCATGAAACTGGAAAGATTACCGTGAACATCTTCGAACTCTGACTCCGTTAAGTGATATTTTAAATAGAGAAACTCAAGTCCAAATTCTGACTCACGTCGTCTTTCTTGGGTAAGTCTACTTTCAAATTCACTATACTTTAAGAAGTTGGTTTCTTCTAAATACTTGTCTTCACGGAGTTGGGTTTCAACGAATATGGCTTGACCAATAGAGCGGCTGACCCACTCCACAATAACCTTGAATAGGTTAAAAGCATACTCAGAAAGCACATCAAAATCCATGTCTTCAATATTAATAACAGCTATAACAGAGTCATCGTGTTGAATGGGGGCTGACATAAGAGGAAAGTCAGCTTCATCGGTATCATTCCATTTAAGAATTTCAAGATTTCCAACAACTCTCTTAAAGCCATTTGAATGCATTGTGTCTATGGTTCGTATATCTTTTCCAATCACTTTGCCCATACGTAGTTTTAAACGAAGCAGGTCTGCGTTCTTACGGTCCACTGTATAAATAGATACAGTGGTGGCATTGACGAACTTTTTTAGTATGCCCATTGTTTCCGTATATACAGATTCAGGGTCGAGTGAGTCGAGGTTGGAAGCGATTTCATATAATGAAAGAATACTGTGCTCAGCACCAATAATCTGCTTTTTTAGATCCTTATTGACAGCAAGGGATTCTTCATACTTGCGGCCCAGTTTTTCAAGGCTGGTTTCAAGGAGTATGATTCTATTGTTTAAGCGCTGGGTCACAACTTCGTAGTTGTCCTTAAAAATGCCAAGTATGACAGCTGCCCAAAATATGGAGAGGATATACTTGTAATAGGTTATGTCTCCAAGAAGGGAAAGAATTTCACCAAACTGGTCTTGATAAACCATGCCGTAGAATAGACTACAAACAACGGCGCCATGATGCCAACATAGTTGCCATAGCGGATTCCAATCATTGCAGCAATAATAGTAAAGGGGTGGGGACTGGCAATGAGAAAGGCATCTGGGGTGAGGGCAAAATAGTAATAAAATACAATGACTATCATGCAAAGTGCACTCACTTCAAGGAGGCCGTAAATCATTTTTTTTCGGCTCATAGTAACCTCCTATTCACTCAAACCACCGTTATATGTAATCAGTGTTGCATCTTGGACGCCATAGACCTTAGAAAGGCTATCGATAAACTTTGTATCGGCTCCCATAAGTGTAATCTCCAGAGTCAACTCTATAGTGCCTGCAGAAGCTGTTTTAGACTTGATACGGTAATCTAGGGAACTGATAATTTTAAAGACGTCTTCCTTGGCATCTTCAGAGTAGTGAATGATCAACATATAGACATCGTTTGTTATCCTATAGCGGGAAAGTAGGGTGATCACCAATCCAATGAATAGGGACCCAATAATGGAAATCATAAAGAGACTGGCCCCACAGGAAATCCCAACTGCAATTGCCCAGAACATGAAGACAACATCGAGTGGATCCTTAACGGCAGTACGAAAACGTACTATGGAAAGGGCACCGACCATCCCCAGGGACAAGACTAAATTGGAACTGATAGTCATAATCACAAGGGCTGTGATTTGCGTCATTAAAACTAGGGACACATTGTAGTTGTGTGAGTATAATGGACCGTTATATGTTTTTCTGTAGATGTAAAAAATAAACATGCTGATACCGAAAGCGAATATAAGGGCTATAAGGATGTCAACAAAAGATATTGAACCGAAGAAGTCAGATTTACTTAGGCTGTTTCTAAGCAGGTCTGTAAATGTGAATTGGTTCATAAGTGTAAACCGGCTCATTGAGGGCTCCTTCCTAGTGGTGTCGTCATGTTAGCGGGAGAACTTATAGCTTGTATCAAGTTGTAATCTCGACAGGCTGTACTTAGAGAAGGCTGTTTGAGTGGTGTCTATAAGTTGTATCAGCTCTCTAATGTAGTTTGGTAAAAATCTTTTATACTTCACTTCAAACACATAAAGTGGTTCAGTCATAATCGGGTTTGCTATTGGTCTTCTTGTGAAGAGGTCATTAGAGGGCAAACTTGATTTAATGTGGGCATCGAAGCATATACGAATGCCCTCGTAGTTCAGGAGATAGGCCTCCCTCTTGTATTCGACAACCACTTTTGGCGTTAAGCGTCTTGACTTACAGTCAATGACAAAGTCCTTGTATAAAGAATTCTCATAAGCCTTTATATCCAAATAGAGTGGGTCTTTAAGGGCTGTCATGACAATGGATTTATCAATAGGCATATCTGTTTTATATGTTATGCCGCCAATTTTTTTCTTTCTTCTCTAACTTAATGAAGGCATCAGAATGATCATAATAGCGCATACGAAACTTTTTACGCTCAAAGACGCCATCCACCTTTTCGTAAAAAGACGTATCAAAGGGGTCATCAAAATAAATGCTACTAACGGTGTAAAACTCACCGCCAGCGTTATTGGGATCAATTTTTAAAACCCTGGGAAGCATTTGCTTGAGTAAGTAGTAGTCCTTTTTACCAATAAGGTATTTAAGTTCAAATCGACCGGTACGTTCACCCATACAATCACCTGTTTTCCTTAATCACAAACTTTTTAATGCCGTGGCGTACAGCGCCGCTTTCATCAATGATTTCATCCATGGCAACTTGTTTGTGCCCTTTGGCATCAATAATGGATACCCGCCAGTAGTAGACACCAGGTTCTAATGAACGAACCGAAATTTCGTTATAGTTAAGAACTTCTTCGTAGAGAATTGTATCAAATGTTGACGTTGTACTAAGCTCAAAATGGTATTTCAGTGCGTCGCCTTGGAAATCAAATGACCTGTCCCAGTTAAAAAGGCTATACTCTCCCAGTGGTGTGGCGTCTCCAAGGAAGATTGGCATGGGTTTTTCTAGGCTGTCATAGTAGCGTTTTAAATTAATATCAAGTATGGTTTTCAGGCGTTCAACTTCCTGAACGTGCTGTTCTAAGCTGGCCCTTAAGTGGTTGATGTCTGGCTCCCTAGAAATGAAAGGGAAGACCACAGACTCATAGCGGGCAATCATAGCGGGTAAATCCATTTCTGAAAGCTGGTAATAGACTTCATCAACACGGTGGTTGAGTTTTTTTTATATTTTCCACCTCTCTAAAGTACCGACTGTGTAAATTCGTACTCCAGTAGTTGGCAAGACCAAGTCGCAAGGTGGGATATATGAGGACTCAACTTCTTTCACTTGATTGTAATAATCAAAGGCTCCATCATAGTCCCACGGAAGAAAATAAAAAATTTTCTAGGTTCTTAGGCCGGTAGAGCATGAAGTTTTGCGTGTTTGTATCCCTATTATCAAGGAGTATGTTAACGGCCAACCAGGTGAGATAATTGTCAATTTCAAAGTGTTCAGTTACAACCGTATCTATACTAACAAAGTAGTTGTTGATATCTTTTAACATGTCTATAAGCTCAATGTGGTCACCGCCATTTTCTATACCCACAATTTTTTCAAAATCATCTTCGTCATACTTTTCATCGGTTACAGTTCGAATATCTTCATCCATTTGGAAGAAGAAGTTTTCAGCCTTGTAGACTTGTCCATCTTCATCAAAACCATGACTTTCAAGATAATCATCATCAATGGATTCAACATGGGTAAAAAGGCCGTAGTCGACGAAATCAGCATTCAAATCTCCTTGACTAAGATCTTTTATAAAAACATGCATAAACTTTGTTCTAAGGCTCGGCAGGTGGTCAATTTTTTTATAATGTCAAAGGCCAATTTGTTTCTAAAGCGGGTAATATCATAAGGGTGTTTGTTTAGATTGATTTTATCAAAGCCCAGCCAACGTCCCAGCCTGTTGTTTAGGTTGACACGGTAGGACTTTTGCTCAGCTAATCTGGTGGACCGCCCGCGGATTTCAATGGTCGCGTTGGCATCTGTCAGCCCGTACCCATAATCACCAACTCTCGGTCCGTCTAGGTCGCCTTCCTGAAAAAGAACTGGCAATTCTGGATCGTCTAAATCAGAATAATCTTCATCTGCATTTATATCTCTAAAGGTGTATCTTTGAAGAGACCCTGGGGGTGTTTGGAATACAGTTAAATAGACCACATGAACCTGAAGTGGGTCATCATTTTCATATATGCGGAGGTCTTCTTTAATATCTGGAGCTTGGACGAGTTCTTCACCGACACCAAGAATGTTTTCACCAGACTCACAAGCCGTTAAGAGGACCAAAAGGCATAATAATAGAAATATTTTTGAGTAACTTCGTAATTTGAAATTTTTAAATAAGGACCTCATAACATCACCTGTCTTGCTAAACTTAGTACATACGGAACATAATAATGATTGTGGTTTATTATACTTAAGTACCCATCTAAAAGCATAATATCTCAATATTGTAAGATTTCCCACTAAAACAATCGACTTTTTTCGACAATTGTTGCAAGGTTTATAGCAAAATTCGAGTCCTTGTTTCAGATCTTTCGCAAATCTAATAAAAATGTTATAATTTAGGTTGTTGATAGATTTTTTTGAATAGTTTGAACGAAAGAGATCAGACAATGTGTTTGGCAATGAAGGAAGAGGGAATATTATGGCAAAACTTAGAGAAAGAGCCGAAATCCCAGAGCAGTATATATGGGATATTCAGTCAATGTATGAAAGCAATGACCTTTGGGAAGCTGACTTCAAGAAGGCACAAAAGCTTATAGAAGAGATTGGGGCCTTAAAGGGAAGTGTGACAGAAAGTCCAGAAAAATTACTTGAAACACTGGAAACAGATTTAACACTAGACCGTGTTTTAACCAATTTATTCACTTTTGCCAAGATGAAGCAGGATGAAAATACGAAAAATGGAACCTACCAGGCCATGACATCTCGTGCTGAGAGCCTTGGAACAGAAGCTTCAAGTGCCACTTCTTTTATCATCCCTGAAATCATGGCTGCTGATGCAGATCATATTTGGAACATGGTTGAGGCTTTAAAAGGTCTTTCCTTATATAAGCAACATCTTGATGATATTATGCGAAGCAACCCCATATACTGACCGCTGCGGAAGAAGAGATTCTAGCGGGGGCGGGGGAACTGGCTTCAGCGCCATCCAATATTTTTGGTATGCTCAATTCTGCAGATTTAAAGTTTCCTGTCATAAAAGACTCCGAGGGAGAAGACCTTCAACTGTCTCATGGGAACTTTATACCAACATTAGAATCAAGAGATAGAAGACTAAGGCAAGATGCTTTCAAGGCCTACTACAGTGTCTATGAGGACCATAAAAATGCCTTGGCTATGATGGTGCAGTCAGAGGTCAAAAAGAATATTTTTTATTCTAAAGCGAGAAAACACATTTCGGCCAGACATGCATCCCTACACAAAAACAATGTGGATGTCGCTGTTTATGATAGCCTTGTTGATGCTGTGAATGAATACTTACCTGCCATGCATAAGTATATGGAGCTTAGAAAAAAAAGCTCTTGGAGTGGATGAACTACACATGTACGATGTGTACACGCCAATTGTTAAGAACGTGGATATGAAGGTGTCTTATGACCAGGCGACTAAAACGGTTCTAAAAGCATTCAAGCCTCTTGGTGAAAAGTACTGCTCAGTGGTGGACCAGGCTTTTAGAGAGGGCTGGATAGACGTTTATGAAAATGTAGGGAAAAGAAGTGGGGCCTATTCTTTTGGGACATATGATTCAAAACCTTTTATTTTACTAAATTATCATGATACCCTCGATAATATGTTTACACTGGCTCACGAAATGGGTCATTCCATGCACAGTTACATGACAAGAGAGCGGCAGCCTTATGTGTACGGCAACTATAGTATTTTCCTTGCAGAAGTTGCTTCAACAACAAATGAAGCCCTTCTTACAAATCATTTAATCGAGACACTTGATGATGAAACAGAAAAACTTTACTTGCTGAACCACTACTTGGAGTCTTTCAGGGGCACAGTCTTTAGACAGACCATGTTTGCGGAGTTTGAAAGAGACATTCATGCCATGGTTGAAGAGGGACAGGCCCTAACGGCGGAAGTCCTATCATCCCACTACCGTGCCCTTAATGAAAAATACTATGGCTCAGCCATGGTTATAGATGAAGAAATTGACCTAGAATGGGCAAGGATTCCACATTTCTACTACAATTTCTACGTCTTCCAGTATGCCACTGGTTTTTCAGCCGCGGTGTCCCTATCGGAACAAATCCTCAATGAAGGTCAACCCGCTGTGGATAGATACTTAAATTTCTTGAGTGCTGGACGCTCAGAATACCCACTGGATATTATGAAAAAAGCGGGGGCTGATATGCGCTCTGGCCAGCCTGTTAGAGATGCCCTTAAGAAGTTCTCGGAACGTGTTGACGAAATGTCTACTCTATTAGATGGGTAGGCGTTTAGAAGGATAGGAGGTCTCAAATGGCAATTGTTCAATTAACTATTGTACCTATTGGAACAGAAACACCGAGTGTGAGTCGCCATGTGGCAGCTTGCCATAAAGTACTTGACAATTACAAGGAACTGAAATACGAGTTGACGCCAATGAGCACTTGTATTGAGGGTGACCTCGACGTAATCTTAGAGGCTGTTCGTCAAATGCATGAGGTGCCCTTTGAAAACGGTGCCCAGCGGGTGTCCACATCAATAAAAATTGATGACAGACGGGACAAAGAGGGCACTATGGAACAGAAAATCAATGCCGTAAAAGAAAAACTTTAAAAAATAGAACCGATAGATCGGCGATTGGCTGGTTTAAATCGGTTCTTTTTTTTTATCCGTCATCCATTGAGATGGTAGGATGGCAGGTCTCAAAACTTTTGTGGTATCAATGGCAATTGATTTTATTGTTGGTAGTAGATCAAGAAATATTGGGTATATAATTTTTGATTACATTTAAGGGGTGCTTTATGAACTGGTCTAATTTGAAAATAAAAAGATTGTCTACGAAGTTATATGTTATTTTTATAATTATGTTTGCAGCACTGGCTTCTATTGTGGTGACAGGTATTATAACAATTGAGACACAGAGACAGGATCTTATATTGAGAGACATTCTAAGGGAACAGGAAATTTTGATTGATAAAACGATGGATCGGATTATCAGTATTGGCAAACTTGGAGTGGATGATTCTAAGGTCTACTTAGAAAGTCTCGGATCGAATTTAGAAATAATAAATTTATACTACGGTAGCGTTAGGCGGACGTTTATTGGATTCCAGACCGGTGAACTTGAGTATAACAAGGGGAATGTAATTGATTTAGAACTTAGTAGTACATTTCGTGTTGATTTTGATAAGTGGGTTCAGAGCAGTCTAAATATTTGGGATGAAGTTGAATATTTAAAGAATTATTTAATGAATCCCAGTAACTTAGCGGCAAGGAGCGAATATGCCTCATGCTTGATGAAGCTAATAAGATAACTGATCGACTTCTTGAAAATAAGGCTTACATAGCTCGTATAAGCAAAGAGGAAACAAAGCGAATAATGAATCATGGCAAAAACCTTCAGTATATTTCTATTACATTTTCTTCCCTAGCGGTATTTGTTTTAATGTATTTAATAAAGGTGAATTTTTATACGCCGATTATGGAAATTCGAGGGGCCTTTCAGAAAATGAGTAAGGGCGATATCAAGGAAAGATTTCAGAGAAAGAGTGAAGATGAACTAAAAGAATTATACGATAACTTTAATTTTTTCCTAGATAATTTAGAAACAATATTCAAGTTGGAAGATAAAATTATATTAGAAAATCAGCTAGATGATATCCTGTGTTATATGTTTAGTGAGTTTAGTGCCTTTATACCATTTAAAAGACTTACACTTGAATATGAATCCTTACAAAAAACACGTGTGGAAAGAATTGTACAAGGCACTGTACAGTCGATTGAACACGGTGTTGAAGACCAACGAGTAGAAAAATATGATGATGTCACACGTGTTGGAAGTCGTATTGCACTTCCGATAAAGGTGGGTAATAATAATTTTGGTACCTTATATCTCGATTTTGACTCGGAAAGTGATATTAGTGAAAGCTACATAAGCTTTACGAAATTACTAAAAGAAAAAGTGTCATTTGCATTTTATAAAAGCTTCTTTTTAAAAAACTTGTTGGCAATTGTGACCGGTGGTTTGTCAGAAATGACAGAGGAACGCGACCAAGACACAGGTATGCACTTGAAACGGATGTCCTTATACTCTCAAATCATTGCAATGGGCTTGCTTAAAGATGGCTCCTACAAAGATAAAGTTGACAAAGTCTTTATAGAAGACATTCTAATTAGTGCGACTATGCATGATATCGGAAAAGTTTCAATACCGGATAGTATTCTTCTCAAGCCTGGAAAACTGACATATGATGAGTTTGAAGTTATGAAAACCCATACGGTGAAAGGTTATGACGTTTTAATGCATATAGATAAAAATTTTAGAAAATACAATGTAGATTGTTTCTCAATGGCGGCGCGTATTGCATTAGGTCATCAAGAAAAATATGATGGTAGTGGGTACCCTTATGGTAGGAAAAAATCAGAAATACCACTTGAGGCAAGGATATGTGCCTTAGCAGATGTATTCGATGCGCTCACCAACAAAAGACCATATAAAGAAGCATTTAGTTTGGAAAAAAGTTATGAAATTATAAGAAAATCATCAGGAACACACTTTGATCCTGTAGTAGTGAATGCTTTTTTTATATGAAACCTAAAATTGAAACGATTTACCATGCTTACAAAGATAATCAATAGCCACTGTTCTGTTTTGAACAATTAAGGCATAGAACATAGGGCGCTTAAAAACAAATTTGGGGTATATAGTAGTTCACTACAAGCTGGGGGGGACTTTATGAACTGGATCTCTTTAAAACTTCGACGACTTTCAACCAACTATACTTGGTTTTTATTCTGATGTTTGTAACATTAACGGCTGTAGTTGTAACCAGTTATATAGCTATAGAAACACAGGGACAACATCTCATATTAACAGATGTCTTGGGGGAACAAGAAATTATGGCCGAGCGTGTGACATTCACGCTCACAAGTATTGGTGAAATGGGGTTGAATAATCCGCAAAGTTATAATGAAAACATTGAATCTCAAAAAGATGTTATTAATACATATTATAGACGTGTTCAGGATATACTTACTGGGTTTAAAAACTATGAGTTTGAGTATACGAAAGGCAATATCATAGAACTTGAGTTTGCTGAAAGTTTTCGAATGGAATTTGATGCGGTTGTACAAGCGAATTTAGAAATATGGGATGAGGTTGGATATTATATAGAACACCTTACAAATCCCAATCATTTAGAAGAGCAAGGAGAGTATGCTCAAAAATTAAGTGAACTAAAAAGTCTTAATGAAAGGGTTTTAGAAAATGCCAGCCATGTCACTCGTATTTGCAGAGAAGAAGCCGAACGAAAAATGGCATTGAGTAAAAATTTCCAGTATGGGTCCATCGCTTTTTCGACATTGACACTCCTTGCACTCATTTATTTGATCACGGATAATTTTTATAATCCAATAGTAGAAATTCGATCTATATTCAAGAAAATGAGCAAAGGTGATTTAACAGAAAGATTCCAGAGGACTCGGGCGGATGAGTTTAAAGATTTATATGATAACTTTAATTTTTTTCTAAACAATTTAGAGACTATTTTCAAACTGGAAGACAAAATTATATTCGAGAATCAGTTGGATGATATATTGTCGTATATGTTTAGTGAGTTTGGAGCGTTTATACCATTTAACCAAATTAAACTTGAGTATGAAACATTGCATGGGACACATATAGAACGTGTTGTCAGCGGGGATGGCCATGTGGTTGAACATGAACATGGAGACCATCCTATAAGAAAATATGATGATGTCACACAAGATGGCAGACGTATTGCCCTTCCAATCAAAGTCGAAAAAAATAATTTTGGCACTTTGTATCTTGAATTTGATTCTGAAAAAATTATAGAAGAAAGTCATATAAGTTTTACAAAACTTCTAAAAGAAAAAGTTGCATTTGCGTTCTATAAGGGGTTGTTTTTGAAAAATTTATTAACGATAGTAACAAATGGATTGTCGGAAATGACTGAAGCACGGGACCCAGAGACAGGAAATCATCTGAAGCGCATGTCTCTCTACTCTCAGATTATAGCAGCAAGACTCTTAGAAAAAGAGGCTTATATGTCAGTAATCGATAAGTCTTTTGTGGAGAATATTTTGATTTGCGCACCAATGCATGATATTGGAAAAGCGTCTATTCCAGATGACATACTTTTAAAGCCAGGCAAGCTAACGGACGAAGAATATGAGATCATGAAAACTCATGCTTTGAAAGGATATGAAGTTTTAATACATATCGATCAAGATTTTAGACGATTTAACGTGAACTATTTTTCGGTGGCAGCGCAGATTGCATTGGGGCATCAGGAAAAATATGATGGGTCGGGCTATCCTCATGGAAAGAAGGGTCAAGAAATCTCCATAGAAGCAAGAATTTGTGCATTAGCAGATGTGTTCGATGCTCTGACATCTAAAAGGCCCTACAAAGAAGCTTTTAGCCTTGAAAAGAGTTATAAGATTATACAGGAAGCCTCAGGGTCCCATTTTGATCCTGAAATTGTTAATGCGTTTTTTGATGTACAAGCTAAGATTGAAGCTGTGTATCACGCATATAAAGATAACTGATGAGAGTTTGATAACTTGATTATTTGTAGATCACCTAAGATATTAAAAGGTGATCTATTTTTCTATAAAAGAGTGGGGCGTATTTTTAACTATCCTGTAACGAAGCATTCACCATTAAAGAGGTATAATGGTAAAGAAGATATTTTTACTTTGCAAAAGTATAATTTTAGGAGAAGTTCAATGAAATATATAAAAAAATCAATAATTGCATTACTTTGTATTACAATGCTTGCATCTTCAGTGATGACTTTTGCGGCTGGGGATCAAAGCCCAACAAACAAATTCAATCTATATTACGCCTTTAATTCAAACGCCCAGTTTTCGAGTTTTATGAATCGAGGGGTCTCTGATCGTGTTGAAAGCATCACTTTCGGGTGGGCAAGCCTTCAGTCTGATGATGAGGGCTTGCTGGGACTGGAATATGAAAGTGGCGACTTTCGTATTCCGCTTGGTTTTGAATCAGTCTTGCAACAAGCCAAGGAGAAAGATGTGAAAGTCTACTTAAACATTTTTTTATAGTGGCCCTTATGATAATTTACTTGCTTCTATTGAGACCTTAACGACGGACATCCGAAATCTTGTGAATGGAACAAGCGTAGAAGGTCTGTCTTTTGATGGGGTTGTCATAGATTTAGAGAGTCTTCAACCTGCAAATCAAAGGGATTTTTCGGCGTTTGTCTGGTTTGTTAATAGTGCTCTAAAACGGGACGACAAGGAAGTAAGAGTGGCGCTTCAACCAGGTCGAGGCACAGAGTACAATATATTAAATAAAAACACTGATGGGTATATATTCATGTTCCATGATTATGAGCCTAAGTATTATAGTTTGCCAGTTAATGAATCAAAGCCAGTGGTCACACCACTGGCACCTATGGGAAAAGTTATTGAGGACTTAAAAAATGAACTTGACCTAATAGGGGAAGACAAGCGGGACAGTGTCATCCTTCAGCTTAACCTAGCCACGGCTCAGTGGAAGGTTAAATCAGGGGTTATTGCGGGGCCTGGTGGAGAGCGCTACCCATATAGACCAACCTATGAATCCCTAGTACAAAGAATGGCGATCCTTGAACAGGAAGATTCACAAGGGTTTAAAAGATTTGAAGATGGGTCGCCCTATTTACACTATTATGACAGTGCAGATGGGACTTGGAACTCCATTTGGTATGAAGATGAAACCAGCTTAAAAGCCAAAATTGAAGCGGCTCGTCAACTAGGAATCAACAATTTTTCCATTTGGAGAATGGGCAACTTGCCTGAAATCAGTCGGTACAACTTAAATATTCCAAAAGCTCTTAAACTTCTTGATTAAGCGACTTTCAAAATATCACTTGGAAAGCTTGGGCGAGCACCATCCATTTGCTATAATATTTACAAATGGTTTGTTGGGAGGCAAAGATAATGAATATAGAATTTTTTAAAGGAAATCGAGAGGCTTTTGTGGAGAAGCTTCAAGATGACAGCGTGGCGGTGTTTTTCTCAGGACAGGCCCCTTATTATTCAGGCGATGGCCAGTACCCTTATACACCAAACAAGAACTTTTACTATTTGACAGGCTTAGAACGGGAGAACTTTGTCCTTCAGTTTGTTAAGAAGAGTGGAAAGACCAGGACAACTCTATTTATTGAAAGACCCAATCCTGATATTGAAAAGTGGATTGGCATAAAAATGCGCAAGGAAGAAGCCAAAGACCTTAGTGGTATAGAAACAATTGCATTCGCTGATGAGTTTGAAAATCAGTTTAATCGCCTACTTATGGACGGTGATCTGGACAAGCTTTATCTTGATATTGAACGACAAGGGTTTAATACACCTAAAACCTACCCTATGGAATTTGCTGACCAAGTGAGATCAAAGTACGCTTACTTACAGGTCAAAACGGTACAAAAAATAATGGCCGACCTGCGTGTGGTTAAGAAATCAGAAGAAGTCCAGGCTTTAAAAACTGCCAATGAGCATACAAGGTCTGGTTTTGAAGCTATTCTTAATGGGATTGAACCGGGCCTAAAAGAGTATGAAATGTCAGCTCTTTTTGAATATAAAGTCAGATGCTCAGGCTCAAAAGGTTTAGGGTTTCCAACAATTGCGGCATCGGGTGGCAATGCGGTTATTCTCCACTATGTTGAGAATGATGACACTATGAAGTCGGGCGACTTGTTGCTTCTTGACTTTGGTGCCCTACATGATAACTATAGTGCAGATATAAGCCGTACAATACCAGTGAATGGCAAGTACTCTGAAAGACAAAAAGTACTTTACAATATTGTTCTTAAAGCGCAAGAAGCGGTTATTGAGGCTATTGAACCAGGCCTTCCTTATGCAAAACTCAATGAAATTTGCAAGGCGGTCCTACTGAAAGAATGCAAGGCTATTGGTCTTTTCGAAAAAGACGAAGACTTAGCCAAGTACTATTATCACGGAGTGGGACACTATCTTGGCCTTGATACCCATGATATTGGAAATCGTGAGCAGACCCTTCAACCTGGCATGGTTGTTACAGTTGAACCGGGCCTATATATAGCTGAAGAGGGCATTGGTATTCGAATTGAAGACGATATATTGGTTACAGAAAAAGGCTATGATAACCTATCACTTGGCATACCAAAAACGATAGAAGAAATAGAGAACTTTATGGCAAAATAAATCATTTGAAACAGGAATTGTTTTGGTTCATAGGACCAACTTGGGCTATAATGAAAATGGTACATAATTTCCCGCTGCGTAGTCATATGTGGCGGGAATCATAATGGAAGTGATTGTATGGCAAGAAGAAAGTATTTAAAAGCTGAAGAAATTGATTTTGTAATAGAAGAACTGGAAAAACTTTATCCGGACGCCAAGGCGGAACTGGATTTTACAAGTCCTTTTGAACTCTTGATCGCAACGATCTTGTCTGCCCAGTGTACAGACGTCCGCGTTAACATTGTCACGGCAGAACTTTTTAAAGTGGCTTCAACACCCGAGGCTATAGTTCAAATGCCCCTTGAGACATTGCAGGAGTATATTCGGACATGTGGCCTATACAAGTCAAAGTCCAGCAATATAAAGGCGACATGTGAACGTCTTGTAAATGAATACGATTCACAAGTCCCAAGCGACAGGGATGAACTTGTAAAACTGCCTGGTGTGGGACGAAAAACGGCTAATGTCGTTGTTAGCAATGCTTTTGACCAACCAGCTATAGCGGTTGATACCCATGTTTTTAGGGTGTCTAATCGGTTGGGACTGGCCCACAGTGATAACGTACTGGAAACCGAAAAACACCTTATGAAAAAGACTACCAAAGGAAAAATGGTCTAAAACGCATCATACACTTATATTCCATGGACGAAGACAGTGTAAAGCAAGAAAACCAGATTGTGAAACATGTCCTGTCAAAAGTGTTTGTCTGTATTACAAGTACAACAACAAATAGATTTGAAAATTGGCAGAAGAGCCCTATGTTAGTGAAAGAACACTCTAAGAGTTAATACAAATAGAAGTGATTAGGCAAGTAACAAGGAAAGGTGAAATGGTGGACCATATGAATTCAATGCCACTTAGTCAGCAAAACTTAATTTTTCTCTGGATATTGGAACGCGAAATGTGGTGGGAACAATTGCAGAGAAGGTCGATGAATCATATATTGTTCATGACTATGAAATTATGGAGCACCCTGACCGTGCCATGCTAGATGGACAGATCCATGACATAGACAAGGTGACAAAGGTTGTTGAAAAAGTAAAAGCAGCTCTTGAGGAGCGCAGTGGTATTGAACTGAAAAAGGTAGCCATTGCGGCGGCCGGTCGCGCCCTTAAAACCCAGTCTATTCATGTGGAACGAAATCTTGATTACACACAAGAAATTGAGAAATCCCTTATGGACAGCGTAGAAATGGAAGGCATACAGCTGGCGCAACACAAGCTTGGTGAAACAGATCCACTGGCTGAAACACGGTACTACTGCGTGGGGTATTCTGTGGTCAACTACTACCTGGATGGCGGTATGATTATAAATCCTAAAGGCCATAGGGGATCGGTCCTATCGGCTGAAATGATAGCCACTTTTCTACCACATATTGTTGTGGATAGCCTTTATACAGTTATGTCACGGGCCCACCTAGAAGTCATTAGCCTAACTCTGGAACCGATTGCGGCCATTAATATTGCCATACCTCAAAAGCTTAGACTATTAAATCTGGCCCTTGTGGATGTTGGCGCCGGCACATCGGATATTGCCATCACAAAGGATGGCTCCATTGTTTCATATGGTATGGTGGATATGGCTGGTGATGAAATCACAGAAGTCATTGCACGGGAGTTTCTTCTTGATTTTGATGCCGCCGAGGACTTAAAACTGAGACTCATGCATGAGGAAGAATTAACCTTTAGTGATATTGTAGGCATTCCATATACAATGCATAGAAATGACATACTCAAAAGACTGGACCCAACGCTTGATAAAATAACAAAAAATATTTCGGATAGAATTCATGAAGTGAATGAAAAGCCACCAAGTGCAATATTTTGTATTGGTGGAGGGTGTCAGGTGCCTGGGTTTACAGAAAAACTAGCCACTTGCCTTGAATTACCAAAGGAAAGAGTTGTAATAAAGGGCACGGAGATGCTGGAAAACATTGAGTTTAAACCAGATCCCTTAAATGGGCCTGAGTACATTACCCCAATGGGAATTGGTTTTACAGCCTTTAATGATAGGGAGCATGATTTTTTGCAGGTCACTGTGAATGAAAAACCAATACGGCTTTTTAATTCCAAGCAGTTGACCGTTTCGGATGCCCTTATACTTGTTGGATTTAATGCAAGAAAACTACTGGCAGAGCGTGGTGATGCTTTTCAAATCACCTATAACGAAGAGAAAAGAACTATACTTGGTGACTATGGTGAACCGGCTCGCATCTATATCAATGGTGGACCGGCAAGCCTTGATACTAAACTCCGCAATAAAGATGCCATTCATATCGAACCGGCTATACCAGGGCGCATGCGTGAAATGAGACTGGACGAGCTTGTTGACATTCATGGTAAGATTCGAGTCAATGGACACGAAATTGGACTGACACGCGGTGTTCAAGTGAATGGTGAGCTGAAGAATGAGAACTATATATTAAAGCCTGAAGACACTGTCGAGGTGCTTGATATTCAAAATATAGACGACCTGGCCAGTCATCTTGACCTTTCCCTAGACCACATTGGTTTTAAGATTAATGGAGAGATGGCAGAGGCTAGCCGTGAAGTTAGAAGAAATGACAAGATTCAGTGGGTGAAACTACCAAAGGATGACCCTAAGGTTTTAACAGTGGATGATGTCGTTGAAGAAATTGATGTGATTAGGGAAAGTGCCCATGCGGAAGAATTGATTCAAGAGGAAGAGAAGAATCAAGATGAAGACCATGCGGAAGAAGCCTTGACCAAGACGTATCATCTCGTGATCAATGGAAGTCCCATACAAATTGAAACAAAGAAAAAGTCCATGATATTCGTGGATATATTTGAACATATAGATTTTGATATAAGCACGCCTAAGGGGATTCTTGACTTGAAACTTAATGGTTCTAGGGCAAGGTATACTGATATTCTAAAAACGGGTGATGTGATTGAAATCGGTTGGAGGTAATAATGTCTGAAGCGCTATATGACAAAGAAGTAAAATGTCCTGTATGTGACATGAAGTTTAAGACAAAAAAAGTGAAGACATCACATGTGAAGGTCGTAAAGCGTGATTCGGATTTTTGCGCTTATTACAAGGATGAAAATCCGACATTTTATGGTGTGTATGTTTGTCCAAAATGTGGATATGCCTCTTTTGAGAGCACATACCAAGACATTTCAGTGGCTCAAGTGGCACAGGTTCGAAAAAAGGTGATGTCCAACTGGAGTGGAAAGGACTATGGTGGCGTTAGAACACTGACCGATGCCATAGAGGTCCATAAAATTGCCCTTCTTAATTTCAATGTTATGGAAGCCAGCAAATTTGCTATTGCAAAGGCTTGTCTTCGTCTTGCCTGGTTTAATCGAATGCTTGAAAATGAAGATGTTGAAATGCAGTTTATTAAGCATGCAGCAAACTATTATGAACAAGCCTTCACAAAAGAGGATTTTGAAGAGGCTGGCGAAGAAGAATATATTGTTTACTATGTCTTAGGGGAGTTGAATCGTAGGTTGGGCGAGTTTAGAAAGGCCACCTCATTTTATGATATGGCCATACGCCACCCTGACATTGAAGATAGAAAACAAATTAAGCAAATGGCACAGGACCAAAGAATGGTCGCTTCTGATGAGTATAGAAAACAGAAAAATGCAGAGGCAAGCAAAGGAGAAGCATAATGAAGGGGAAAGTCACCCTGGTGACAGGCGGGGCGAGAAGTGGTAAGAGCTCGTTTGCAGAAAAGATGTGTTTTGACTGTGGAGAAAAGGTCGGATATATTGCAACGGCTGCGGCCCTTGATGAAGGTATGGTCGACAGAATAAAAAACACCAGTTAAGGCGGCCAGATGCATGGACGACATTTGAGAAACAAGACCATATTGATGAAATATTCGCCAAGGACAGTTCACAGGCATTTGATGTTTTCTTATTAGATTGTCTTACCGTTCTGGTCACCAATATAATGCTATCGGATTCATCCATTGACTGGGATCAGGTTTCAAGAGACCGTATTGATGGTATTGAAGACGACATCTTGAATCAAGTGAATAAATTGGTCGATATTGTTTTAGAAAAGGGACACGACCTTATAGTGGTTACCAATGAAGTGGGACTAGGGATTGTGCCTGAAAACAGACTTGCACGTGTTTTTAGAGATATTGCCGGAAAAGCCAATGAGTTGGTGGCATCTCGAGCACAGGAAGTCTTTTTTGTCGTTTCTGGCATCCCGATGAAAATAAAGGGGTAGGGATATGAACCAACTCATACTCATGATACAATTTTTTACAAGAATACCGATCAGCATTCAAGTGCCTGCATCGAATTCCGATTTCGCCAAGGGGGTCAAATGGTTGCCCTTGGTTGGACTTCTGATAGGGGGTATACTGGCGGGGATTCACACTATGTGTGCCCCGTATTTTAATGCCCTCACACTGTCTGCACTGGTGGTTTTTCTTGAAGTGTTTTTGTCAGGTGGTCTACATCTTGATGGCCTGGCAGATGCTTTTGATGGACTATACTCCAATAGAGGCAAAGATAGAATTTTAGAAATTATGAAAGACAGTCGCATCGGATCAAATGGGGCCCTTGCCCTTATTGTTCTGATCACTATGAAAATCGCCTTTTTAACAAATCTGTCAGTTGCGGATAGGACGCTTGTGGTTTTATTTATGCCATCTATATCAAGATTTGGAATCGCCCTTGGGTCATGGCTGTCTGTGTATGCCAGAGACCAAGGCATGGGTCAGTTTTTCATAGGCAATGTTTCAAAAGGACAGGTTCTTTCAGCCCTTATTGTTGTTGCAGTGCCCCTGGCGGCTTATCCACCGGGTTATATTGTTCTTGGGGGATCAGCCCTATTTGTACACTTTTATGTAAAGCATGTTAAGCGGATAATTGATGGTATGACAGGTGATACATTAGGAGCTATGATCGAATTATCAGAACTTTTTCAGTTGCCCATTTGGATCATTGTCATACAGCTAATAAAGTAGGTGATTGCAGTGCGTTTTATATTGGTTAGACATGGAGAAACACAGTGGAATACAAGTGGCCGGTTTGGTGGCTATACGGATGTGCCTCTAAATGAAAAAGGTAAGTTACAGGCTGATAATGCTGGACGCAAACTCATGAATGAAAGCATAAACAAGGTGTATTGCAGTGATTTATCAAGAGCAAGAGACACCGCGAAAGCCATTATGAAGCATCACAATTTGCCTATTCACTACAGTCAGGACATTCGAGAAATGAACTTTGGAAAATGGGAAGGTCTGACTTACAAGCAAATTCTTGAAGACTATCCCGACCTATCAAAGAAGTGGGTCGAAGACTATACAAATGTGGCTTGTCTTGAGGGAGAATCCCTAAAGATGTTCTATGACAGAATTGCCGATGCCTTTAAGAATATAAGAGAACAAACCCTGGAAGATGAAACGGTTTTGATCGTAGCCCATTCAGGGGTTATAAAGGGAATTTTATGCAAGGAAATAATAGGTTCAGTGGATGGGTTTTGGAAATTCAAAGTTGAAAATGGTGGCATTGTCCTATTGGAATATGATGGTGATTTTCCAATACTCAGTGCTTTAAATATGTAAAGAGGTGATTGAATGCAGCCGCGGATTGTGATTTCGGGAACCCATAGCGGAGCAGGGAAAACAACGCTCACAACAGGTGTTCTAAGAGCTTTATACAACCGGGGACTTAAGGTCCAACCATTTAAAAGTGGTCCAGATTATATTGATCCTGCGTTTCATTCTTTTGTGGTTAGTCGTGCATCAAGAAACTTAGATGTATGGATGCTTGGAGAAGAGACGACGAAGAACTTGTTTGTAAAAAATGCAAAAGACGCTGATATTTCTGTGATTGAAGGCGTGATGGGTCTATACGATGGACTCGGCACACAGAAAGACATGGGGAGCACAGCGCATTTGTCAAAGGTCCTTAGTGCGCCGGTTATACTCCTTGTTGATGGGAGTGGTATGTCAGCCAGTGCTGCAGCCATTGTTACAGGCTATAAAATGTACGACGAAAATGTGAATATCGCAGGTGTTATTCTCAACAATATGCATGGTGAAAAGCATTATAATTTACTTAGACAAGCCATAGAAAGAGATACTGGTATTCCTTGCGTAGGATATTTAAATAAAAACAGTGCCATCTCTTTAAAAAGCAGACACCTCGGTCTTGTGCCATCAGGAGAAGTGGATGAACTTGATTCAAAACTAAATGAAGTGGCTTCCATGGTCTCTGAAACGGTTGATCTAGATAAAATTATTGAAATTGCAAGAGGTGCAAGTTTAGTAGAAGGTAAAAGTACACCAGTTATGCCCCGCGTTGACAAGCCAGTTAGAATTGCAATCGCTAGAGACAGGGCTTTTAATTTCTACTATGAAGACAGCCTTGATTTGATTGAAGAATTAGGAGGACAACTTGTTCCATTTAGTCCAATAACTGATAAAGACTTACCAGAAGATATCGGTGGCATTATTTTGGGCGGTGGATTCCCAGAAGTGTTCGCCAAGGATATTTCTGAAAATCTATCTATGAAAAGCGCTATAAGAAAAGCGGCGGATGCAGGAATGCCAATCTACGCTGAGTGTGGCGGTCTCATGTATTTATGTGATTCTATAGAAAATCTTGAGTCAATAGAGTATGACATGGTGGGTATATTTCCGTTTAAATCTAAAATGACCAAAAGACTCCAACGCTTCGGATATGTCGAGGTTGAGGTGGCATCTGATTCGCCGATTTCAAGCGAGCATGAAGAGACGTTCAAGGCTCACGAGTTTCACAGGTCCATTGTAGAGCATGGGGACAAGGGAAACTTTGCATATCATGTGACCAAGGCAAGACCGGGTGAAAAACATGTTCAGTGGTCGTGTGGACATTTGTATAAGAACTGTCTTGGAGCCTATGCTCATGTACATTTTTATTCGAATATCAATCTAGCTAAAAACTTTGTCGTAAAATGCAGCAATTATATAAATGCTGGAACTGGAAAGGACGTGTAGGGTATGAAGCCTTTAAAAAATAAATCTATTATGATTCAAGGAACAGGGTCATCAGTTGGTAAGAGTATAATCACAGCGGGTCTTTGTCGAGTGTTTTTACAAGATGGACATAGTCCTGCACCCTTTAAATCACAGAATATGGCACTGAATTCCTTCATCACTGAAGAAGGTGGCGAAATGGGCCGTGCACAGGTTGTTCAGGCTGAGGCAGCAGGCATTAAGCCTACTGTTTTAATGAATCCCATCTTACTGAAGCCTTCTACGGATAAGAAAGCACAAGTGATTCTAAATGGTAAAGTGCATAACAATATGTCTGCAACGGAGTATCATGACTACAAACCAGCCTTAAAGGAAATGATTCACAGTGTATACTCACAGCTGCTTGACCAACATGGGCTTGTTGTTATAGAAGGTGCTGGTAGTCCTGCCGAGATCAACCTTAGAGAAAACGACGTTGTAAATATGGGAATGGCTGAAATTGCAGATTCTCCTGTTCTCCTTGTCGGTGATATAGACAGAGGCGGTGTCTTTGCATCCTTATACGGCACGATTATGCTGTTGACAGAAGAGGAAAGAAAACGTGTTAAAGGGGTCATCATCAATAAGTTTAGAGGTGATGTGGAGATTTTAAAACCAGGTCTGAAAATGCTGGAAGACTTAACGAATATTCCTGTACTCGGTGTTGTACCGTATTCAGATATTCGTGTGGAAGACGAGGATTCCTTGGCAGAAAGATTCAATCATAAGCAAAATTATGATGCCCAGGTTCAAATTGAAGTGCTTTATCTCCCGCATGTTTCCAATTTTACAGATTTCAATGTGTTTGAAACTCAAGCAGATGTCAATGTCCGGTACGTTATGCGTGGAGAAGCCATTGGTGATCCTGATGTGCTTATTATTCCAGGCTCTAAAAATACCATTGAAGACTTAATATACTTAAGAAATTCAGGTTTGGATGAACAAATCTTGAGACTAGCAAGAAAAGGCAAACGTATTGTTGGCATTTGTGGAGGCTATCAAATACTTGGTAGAACTCTGAGAGATCCAAAGCATACAGAAAGTTCTGTGGCAGAAACAAACGGTCTAGGACTACTTGGTATTGATACGGAGTTTGCGGTTGAAAAGACCACAACTCAAGTGGATGCTGTGATTAACCATGACATAGAAGGCGAGTTTGGTTCAGTGAAGGGTATGGACGTTAAGGGGTATGAAATTCACATGGGTCAATCTGAGCGTGATCCTGATGTTAAACCGTTTGTGCACATTCAAAGTCGTTTGGGTGAGTCTGTTGATGTTTGGGATGGAGCCGTTAATGCTGAAGGCAATGTTATGGGACTTACATTCATGGTGTCTTCGATGATGTGAAATTCTGTAGAACATATCTCAATGCCATTCGTGAATCAAAGGGACTGGAAGCGCTTGAAAGTGACATAAATAGTTTCGATGATTTTAAAGAGAAAGAATACAATAAACTGGCTGATATCATGAGAGAAAATCTTGATATGGATCAAATTTATAAGATTATTCAGGAGTGGTAAAATGCTGGCATTTTGGTTAGGCTATATGGCTGATATTGTTTTTGGTGATCCTTACTGGATGCCGCATCCTATCAGGCTGATTGGCAAACTCATTGAATGGACAGAGTCTGTGATTCGGCAAGTGGCCAAGAAAGACCATGCCCTCAAGGTTGGGGGTGTGATTCTTTTAGGTCTTGTGGTTGGACTTTCCTTTTCTGTACCCTATTACATTTTAAAAGGGGCAGCGGTCCTATCCCCCTGGTTGGCTTTTTTTTCTGGAGGCCTTGATGGTTTATCAAATTTTGGCAACCAGATGTTTGGATGTTGAAACAAAAAAAGTGAGACTGGAACTGGAAAAGAATGACCTGAAAAAGGCCCGTCAAGCGATTGCCATGCTCGTTAGTCGAGACACGGACATGATGGATAGGGAAGATATTATTAAGGCAGCCGTTGAAACCATGACGGAAAACATAGTGGATGGCATCATCTCTCCAATGTTTTATATGGCCATTGGCGGAGCCCCATTGGGATTTGCCTTTAAGGCTGTGAACACCCTAGACTCTATGGTGGGATATAAGAATGAAAAGTACATGAACTTGGGCTGGGCGTCGGCAAAATTTGATGATCTTGCAAACTATGTGCCAGCACGAATCACAGCGGTCCTGGTTATAGGGGCGGCCTTCGTCTTGCAACTGGATTATAAGAATGCCTACCGTATTTTAAAGCGTGACAAAAGGAACCACAGCAGTCCAAACAGTCCTTTGTCAGAAGCCCCGGCAGCTGGGGCACTGCGCATTGAGCTTGGAGGAAAAGCCTGGTATTTTGGTCAAATGTCGATGAAGCCCACAATGGGAGATCCTCTGGAAAAACCAGATGTCGTCCATATAGTACGATCAAGCAAACTAATGTATATTACAAGTTTTATGGGTATTGTGCTGGCAACAGCATGTGCCTATGTCATTCGATAAAGTTGGGATGAGTAAAATGAAGAAAGAACACGGTGGTAATGTATACAAGGTGAGCCGTGAGACTGGTATGGATATTAAAGACATTATTGATTTAGTGCCAATATCAACCATTGGGATACCGGCTTCTGGCAAAAAAGCCATTGAAGAAAGCATTGAAGGACTGGTGAATTATCCAGATCCGGATTATATTGATTTTAGAAAAGCCATTGGGAGACTGCATGACCTTGACTACGCAAGTGTTGTGCCCGGCAATGGGGCCATAGACAGTCTTTTTGCTGCTGTTGAGGCTGTTCAACCAAAGAAAGTTCTAGTCAGTGTTCCAAGTTTTGTGGAGTATGAAAAGGCTGTGGAAAAATCTGGTGCTGAATATGTGCCATCCTATAGGCTGGAAGATGAGGCGTACACCTTTAATGTTGATAGATTTATTAATGATATGAAAACAGATATTGACCTTGGTGTTATTTGCAATCCCAATAACCCGACAGGAGATATAATTGGGCCTGAGGATATTGAGAAAATCCTTAAACATTGTCAAAGCATTGGAGCATACTTACTTGTCGATGAAGCATTTATGGAATTTGCTGAACATTTGGGTCAGGAAACATGCATTGGACTCACAGAAAAATATAAGGGGCTTATTGTGTCAAGGTCTCTAACCAAGTACTATGCTGTACCTGGACTAAGGTGTGGATATTTAATAACAAAAGATGTTAACATCCTAGAAAGATTGTTAAGTAAAGCCCAACCTTGGAAACTCAATCATCTGGCTGATCGCTTCAGCCAAAGCGTTGTCTTTGATGAGGCATATAATAGTCAGACCGGGGCATGGTTTCGTGAAGAAAATTCTAGTCTGAAAAAGGCACTAGACTCTATACCTGGACTTAAAGTCAATGACAGCTATGCCAACTACTTGTTTTTTAAGTATGAAGGAGGCGCTGATATGGCCAAATCACTTCTTGAAAGAGGGATTATGATTCGGACTTGCCATAACTATGATGGCATGGGTGAAAATTACTTCCGAGTGGCCATCAAAGATAAGGCATCAAATGAAAAGCTTATTATGGCGCTTAAACAGATTTGTGAGTAGGTGGTCGAATGAAAAAAGTTGTGGTAAAAGTTCCAGGGAGTTGTGGTGAACTGATACAGGGTTTTTATGGAAAAAATGAAATGCTCGTTTCTTATGCCATAGACTGTTTCTCCACGGTGACCCTGACTGAAACAAAACACTACAAATTATGCATGGACCATGTGAACGCCAAGGCTGTGGTTGCCTTTAAAAGGGCATGCGATTATTTTGAACTGGAGCCCAATGGTTTTTCAGTGGATATAAGTTCTGACATTCCCGTTGGCAAGGGCATGGCCTCATCAACTGCTGATATAGTCGGTGTCCTATCTGCTGTTTCTATTTATGCAGGGTGTAGACCAAGTGCCCAGTGGTTGGGAAAAATGGCTGCAGATATTGAACCCACAGATAACATTATGTTTTCTGACTGGGTCTTATTCGATCACTTGAATGGATGCGCCGTGGAGTCACTTCAAACCATTGAAAATTTAGGCGTTTTGGTTCTTGAAATGGATGACACCGTGGATACGGAGCGCCTTAGACAAGAAGGGGCTTTTAAGAAGTCTGACAAGCCAAGTGCTTCAAAGGCTCTTGACCTATTAAGAGAGGCCAGCGAGTCTGGTGATTTGAAAAAGTTAGGTATGGCTATGGAGGTCAGTGCTTTTGAAAATCAGATCGTCTTGTACAAACCCTTTCTAAAAGAACTCATTGATCTAGCGCATGGATTCGATCTCGTTGGCATCAATGCGGCCCATAGCGGAACCGTTCTGGGTGTGGTCTATGAATCTGGAAAAGATATTAGCGGATTTATAGAATCGGCTATGGAAAAGGGGTATTTGACCCCATATAAAAAGAGATATATACATAAAATAATAAAGGGCGGTCCAAGAATAGAGATATTCTGATTGTTATTATGGAGGCTATACGAATGGAAATGATCATTAAGGCTATTATATTGGGTATAATAGAAGGGTTAACAGAATTTCTCCCGGTATCTTCTACGGGACATTTAATACTCGCAAATGACTATTTAAGCTTTGAAGGAGAATTTGCAAATCTATTTGCAATTGTTATTCAAAGCGGTGCCATTGTGGCAGTGCTAATATATTTTCGAGATAAGGTTTTTCCGAAATTCGAATCTAAAGAAAATATGAAAGACTATGTGAGTTTATGGAGCAAAGTGGTTGTTGGAATCATTCCGGCTGGTTTTCTGGGTGTTGTTCTAGGTCTTGATGAAGTCATAGAGCAGTATCTTTTCAGTCCGGTTCCTGTTGCAATAGCCCTAATATTTGGTGCTTTTCTAATTATGTTCGCAGAGAGCAGAATGAAGGATATTAAGGTTGAGCATGAATCAGATATTACATACAAGCAAGCCTTTATTGTTGGTTGTGCACAGTGTATGGCTCTTGTGCCAGGCATGTCCCGTTCTGCTTCAACGATTATAGGTGCTTTGTTCTTAGGGTTTAACAGGTCGGTCGCTGCTGAGTTTTCTTTCTTTCTAGCTATACCAACAATACTGGGAGCAAGCCTTGTTAAACTCCTAAAAGCTGGTTTTGGATTTACGAGTTTTGAGTGGGTGGTTCTTGGCGTGGGAACATTTGTATCCTTTATTGTTGCTTATGTTGTTATTGCCATGTTTATGAACTACATTAAAAAACATGATTTCAAAGTGTTTGCGTATTATAGAATTATTCTGGGCATTGTAGTACTTGTGAGAGCCTTAATGTTTTAAGTAAGGCCTTCCTTGAAAGGAGCATTATAAATGGATAAAGTTGTTATTAAGACCTGCGGTCAATATGATGTGCAACTTATTAAAGCAGAATTGGAAAAGTCCATAAATGCCCTTGGGGGCCTAAATACTTATGTCCAGTCGGGAGAACGGGTTTTGCTAAAAGTAAATCTGCTTATGAAAAAAAGACCCGAAGAAGCAACGACAACACATCCAGCTTTTGTTGAAGCCTTGGCCAGTATTTTCATCGACCATGGTTGTGAGGTGATTATTGGTGACAGCCCTGGAGGGCCTTTCACTGTGAATGCCCTTAGAGGTATTTATAATGCCTGTGGTTATGAGGATATAAAAAACAGGTTGCCAGTTAAGCTGAATATGGACACTGAAGCTGTTGAAGTTGTTAATGAAGGGTGTAAGATATTAAAACGATTAAGCGTAATCCGGGTTATGCATGAAGTGGACAAGGTTATTTCCGTTTCAAAGCTGAAAACCCACGGGATGATGCGCTTCACAGGTGCTGTTAAGAATATGTTTGGCACAATACCAGGACTCATAAAAGCAGAGTATCATTTTAAGATGCCAGGCGTGGAAGAATTTTCGGATATGCTGGTAGATGTATGTTACAATGCAAATCCAGTCTTGTCATTCATGGATGGGATTGTTGGTATGGAAGGGGCTGGTCCTTCGGCAGGTGACCCTCGACACGTAGGTGTCATTCTTACATCAGCAAGTCCATATGCGCTAGACCTTGCTGCAACATATATTGTCGGTATGGAGGGGCAAAGTGTACCAACGGTTGAACGGTCCATAGAGCGTGGGCTTGTTCCTGATCATCATACAAAGCTGGACCTGATAGGAGATCCAATAGAGGACTTTTATATAAAAGACTTTAATATACCTAAAATCGGTAATCCGGAATTTTTAAGAAGGGCACCAAAGCCAATCAAGCAAGCAGCAGACTTTTTGCTCAAGCCAAGGCCTGTTTTTAGTGAGACGACCTGTATAGGCTGTGGAGAATGTGCCCGATGTTGTCCCCCAAAAGCTATAGTCATGGAAAATGGTAAACCGCAGGTGGATTTAGAAATCTGTATTCGTTGTTACTGCTGTCAGGAACTTTGCCCTGCCAAGGCTGTTGATATTCATAAGCCTATTCTAAATAGGATATTGTTTAAGTATTAGTCATTCCAATGACCAATCAGACAAAAACCTTACAAGTAAAGTAGACTATAAAAAAAATATAACGATTTGTGAATTAACTTAGGTCCATTGAGCAATTAATTGTATGACATAGCATGGAAGCATGAAAAATATTAGCCTTTTGCGTAAAGACTTTGTGAAAAATTTGCAGATCACTGGGTATACAAAAAAGAATATGCTATAATAGAGTGAGTCTGAATCAGGAGGGAATCAAATGAAGGTTGAATATATTAATCCATTTATAAAGGCAACAACTGAAGTTTTTAAGACAATGCTCAACACAGAAATAAAAACAGGTAAGCCTTACATTAAAGCAAGCCCTTTCACTGCAGATTCACTAATGATTATGGTCGGTATAACTGGTGAAATTCGCGGTCAAGCGTCTATAACAATGAATGCTGAGCTTGCGAAAAAGGTTGCATCCACAATGATGATGGGGATGCCGGTCGAGGAGCTTGATGAATTATCTAAAAGTGCCTTATCAGAACTAGCCAACATGATCATGGGGAATTCAGCCACATTATTGTTCAATGCAGGTGTGAACATAGATATTACACCACCTACGTTAATGATGGGTGAGAATATGCAGGTTTCTGCAGGTTCTATGCGTACAGTATGTGTGCCGTTGTCATGTGAACTTGGGGAAATAAATCTCGATGTATCAGTTAAGGAGTAATTGTGTCAGTTAATATTGTTTTATTTGAACCAGAGATTCCACCGAACACAGGCAATATTGCTCGAACATGTGCTGTGGCGGGTTGTAATCTTCATCTAATCGAACCACTGGGTTTTTCAATTGATGAAAAAGCAGTGCGTCGTGCAGGACTTGATTACTGGGATGATGTGAATATTGAAGTTCACGCCTCTTTTGAGGCCTTTTATAGTAAGTATGGAGACAAGTCAATATACTTCTGTTCTACAAAGGGTGAAAAATTTTATTCTGATGTGAAGTATGAAGAAGAATGCTACCTTGTTTTTGGAAGAGAGAGTTCTGGTCTCCCAAATGATTTTTATTCCAAATTTAAAGATCAACTTATAAAGATTCCACTCATGGATCTTGAGAGTGCTAGATCATTAAACTTATCTAATGCTGTAGCAATTATAATATATGAAGTTCTGCGTCAGCATGATTTTCCTGGACTTATATAAATATCACTTACGGATAGCCCTGGAAATTGTGAAAGAAAAGTTGTAATGAAAATCTATAAAAAAGATTTATGAATGCCTTTGTGGTGACATGTACATGTCACCACAAAGGCATTTTTATGATTTTCCAACAAAGTAATGGTCTCTTCCTTTTCAAAAGCAAGTATGTGCGTTAACATAAACATAACAAAAGCTGGTCTGTGTTAAGCACTTTTCTTAGGACTCTTGCCAAATGGTTTGTAAAGGTTGGAAGTTTACCGGAAATGCATGTGCATAATAAAACTTTTTTAGAAGTAAATATAAGTTTCTGGTTTGAGAAAAATCTTGTAAACAGGTGATTTAAACACTTTTGGGATTTCCAAAAAAAACAATTAACGCATATTTAACGCATTTAACAAAAAACGCTCTTTATATTAACAAAGTTAACACAGTCTTAACAAAACGGCGGATGTAATGTTGTACTATAGTATGGGCTGATCAAGGGAAACCTGCAGCGAGAAAATTGCACTGAGGGGAATCGTGCATTTAACGGTTAACAGGAGGATATAATGAGTAACGGTGAAATGATGACAAGCTTCATTGAGCTTTTCGGTGGTTTAGGTTTATTCCTATATGGAATGAGCGTTATGTCGGAAGGTCTTGAAAAAGCAGCAGGCTCAAAAATGAAGCGCTTTATCGAAATTCTTACAACAAACAGAATTATGGCAGTTATTGTTGGTGCTTTTGTAACGATGATCGTACAATCATCATCAGCAACAACGGTTATGGTTGTTGGTTTTGTTAATGCGGGTATTATGAACTTAACACAGGCTATCGGGGTTATAATGGGTGCCAACATTGGTACGACAATTACTGCCCAGCTTGTCGCTTTTAATCTAACAGCTATTGCACCTGTTGCTATTGGGCTGGGTGTTGGACTAAAAATATTTAGTAAGAATCCTAAAACGAAAAAGTATGCTGAAATTCTTCTGGGCTTTGGTATCCTATTCATGGGTATGGATGTTATGAAGCATTCAATGAAGCCACTAAGAGGCTATGAAGGTTTCACAGACCTACTTATGAGTTTTGGCAGTGGCCAAATTCTTGATACAGTTCTTGCGATCTTCACTGGTTTTGCTGTTACAGCAATTATTCAGTCTTCATCTGCTACAACGGGTATTCTAGTAGCACTAGCAAGTCAGGGCATGCTTCCAATTGATGCGGCATTCCCAATTCTACTTGGTACAAATATTGGTACATGTGTGACGGCTATGATTTCATCTATTGGTGCCAATAAAACGGCTAAGCGTGCAGCTGTTATGCACATGATGTTTAACGTAGTTGGTACAGCCTTATTTGCAATCCTTTTTGCCAAACCGGCACTTTGGTTTGTTAAGGAGTTCTGGACGTCTCCAGAAAGACAGCTTGCCATGATGCACACCACATTTAATATTGCAACAACACTACTTCTTGTAGTTTTGCGCCGTTTATCGTTAAATGGCCGAACGCTTATCCCAGTTTCTGAAACGGAACTTAGAAAACTTAAAGACGGTACGAAATACGTTGATGATAGAATCCTTGAAACACCATCTATTGCTGTGGTTCAACTTATGAAGGAAGTTCTTCATATGGGTAATGTTGCCATTGAAACACTTAAACTTTCAGGGGAAGCTCTGCTACAGGGCAATGAAGAAAAGGCATTAGAAGCCTTTGAAAAAGAAAAAGAAGTCAACCACTTAGAGCACGCCATTATGGAATACCTTGTTAAGCTTTCTAACTTAGATATTTCTGCGGCTCAAAGAACAACAATCGATGGTTTGTTCTCAACTGTAAATGATATTGAACGGGTTGCAGATCATGCCGATAATATTGCTGAACTCGCCATGGAGCGTGTAAGCAATAATTATGCCTTTAGTGAAAAGGCCATTGGTGAACTTGATTCCATGATGAATGATTGTATCAGTGCTTTCCAAGAATCACTTAATGCACTTCATTCTTATGACAGACCATCAGCGCAACGTGTTATTGAAAGAGAAGGCTATATAGATTTGCTTGAGAAGAATCTTCGTAAGAAGCACATTGAAAGACTGAACCGAGGGAAATGTGAACCATCTTCAGGTGTGATCTTCCTAGATGCCATCAGTAACCTGGAACGTGTTGGCGATCATGCATCAAATATAGCACTTGCAGTTCTTGATCAACCAGAGCAAGAATCAGCATAGATAAATATGTAAGAGAGACCACCTATTTCAGTGGTCTCTTTTTTTATTCCATATTTTGAGTGTTGATAGGCCATTCTGTATATCATATTATAGTGACATATCAAATTCGGATAAAGCGCAGACATGTGACTTAAATTGTTCGAATAGAAACAAGGAGCAGAATATGGGTTATAAAATTATTGCAGATAGTGTTTCAGATATTCCAAAGGACATTCGTGAAGCACTGGATATTGAAATTGTACCACTGGAAGTTAACTTTCCGGGCAAGTCATATAAAGACAGCCTTGAACTGGATTCAAAAGCATTTTTCAAGATGCTTAAGGAATCTGAAGCCTTGCCAACAACTTCACAAGTTAATCCAGGTGAATTTATTGAAGTTTTAAGAAACATCTAGCAGAGGAAGATGAGTTGATACTTGTAACACTTTCATCAAAACTTAGCGGAACTTATAGTGCTGCTGTCACAGCAAGGTCCTTTTTAGATGCAAATGATAAGATCACAATTATTGATAGTGAGTCTGTTAGCTTGGGCTATGGTCTCATGGTTGTAGAAGCGGCCCGCATGAAATCTCAAGGCGTTTCCAAAGAAGATGTTATTGAACATATAAAATCTAGAATAGGCAAGGTTGAAAATATTTTTGTATTCGATACGCTGACATATTTGCATAAGGGCGGTAGACTTTCAGCTGGTGAAGCTATGATTGGCGGCCTTCTCAATATCAAGCCAATTATCACTGTGGAAGAGGGAGAACTAAAACCTCTTGATAAAGTGAGAGGTAGAAAAAGAACAATTGACTGGGTTATTGAACGTATGAAGGCCAGTGAAACTGATTTTAATAATGTGACGGTTGCAATTTATCATGGTGATGACTGCGATTATATGGAAGCATTTAGAAGTAGAATTGAAAATGAATTAGGGGTAAAAAATTGGATTATCGGTGAAGTCGGAGCAGTTGTAGGGACACACAGTGGCCCGGGATGTGTTGCAATCAGCTATGTTAGCGATTAATAACAAGTTACAAAAAATTTCTTGATAAAAGTTTGCCAAAGTTCTTGCGTAATAGAGAATCTTTATATATAATGATAAAGCAATAACAAATATTAATGCAAAGTGATTCAACTAACATAATTTTGGGTACACTTTGCTTCTGGAAGAAAAGACCGGGAGAGAATCAATTTTGATCGCCGAAGGGCCAAGCTAATGCTCGCCAAGTATTAGTGAATTTCTCAGGCAAAAGGACCGGTTTTGGACAGAACTCTGAAGAGCTACGGCAACGTAGCACCGACGGGGCAATTTCACTATAGTGATTAGTGGAAGAATCTCTCAGGTTAGAAACAGAGAAGGGCGGCAAACGTGTTTGCCGTGCCTTCTTTTTTTTATTTCTCGCGAAATCGTTTTCCTGGAGGCTGATAAGCATGAAGTATAAGCTTATAACAAACAACTCATTTGTAAATGATGAGTACTCAAAGCCTGGCTTTGATAAGAATCTTGAAGCACTGATTTATAATCCAGAAGACGGATTTCTAGAAATACTGAAACGAGTTAGGGACCTCATACATGAAGGGTACGAACTTCTAACCCATCCATTAACTGGTAGCGTGAAGCCTTATGAAACGCCGTTTAAATCAGTCGCTGTGAGCGCGAAAAAAGGCAGTCTAAATATGGACTCCCTAAAAATCATAGAAGATGCAATCGTACTCACTCAGAAATTTTTAGATGATTATGAGCATAGAGAATTTTCTGAACGCGTTTACAATGATTTTCGATTGATTGACTACAATCTCATTAAAAGTGGTATTGAAAGTCTGAATCAGTTCTACTAATTCTAGACTTTATAAATAAGCAGGCTACTCCTAAGAATTTTATGAGTGGCTGAAGCAAGAGGTAAGTAATATGAAATCTTAGCACTGAGGATGTTCGGTGCTGGGATTTACGATCAAGGGGTATTTGCCTAAGAATATTCCGAATATTAAAGGAACATGATCGTGGTCATTGTATAATCGCGATTGCAAAGTCTTGAGGAGGAAACAAAATGAATAGTATCTACGACGTAGTGGTCATTGGTGCAGGCCCAGCTGGTCTAGCAGCAGGTCTATACGCAGCAAGAGCTAAAATGTCAGTTTTGATTCTTGAAAAAGATCGTACTGGCGGCCAGATTGTTACAACTGATGAAGTAGCAAACTACCCTGGTTCAATTCCTGAAGCAACAGGCCCAAGCCTAATCGCTCGTATGGTTGAACAATGTGAAGAGTTTGGTGCTAAGACTGAGAAAGATGCTGTTGCATCTCTTGATCTTGATGGTGATATCAAAATCATCAAAACTAAAAGTGGCAAAGAAGTTCAAGCGCGTTCAGTGATCGTTGCGACAGGTGCTTCTCCAAGAAAACTTGGTTGCCCAGGCGAGAAAGAGCTAACAGGTAAGGGTGTTACATACTGTGCAACATGTGATGCTGACTTCTTTACAGATCTTGAAGTGTTCTGTATTGGTGGCGGTGACACAGCTGTAGAAGAAGCTATGTTCCTAACTAAATTTGCTCGCAAGGTAACAATCGTTCACCGTCGCGACACGTTAAGAGCTGCTAAGTCTATTATTGAAAAAGCAGAAAAGAACGAAAAAATCAACTTTATCTGGAACTCAGAAGTTAAAGAGATCAAAGGTGAAGGCATTGTTGAGTCTATGGTACTTCGTAACCGTGAAACTGGTGAAGAAACAGAGTACCTAGCACATGAAGACGATGGCACATTTGGCATTTTCGTATTTGTTGGTTACATTCCACAAACAGACCTATTCAAGGATGTTCTTGACATGGAAAATGGTTACCTACTAACAGATGCGAACATGAAGACAAATATCCCAGGTGTATTCGCTGCTGGTGATGTTCGTGCTAAGTCATTACGTCAGGTTGTAACTGCTACTGCAGACGGTGCTATTGCCGCTGTTCAAGCAGAAAAATATATTGAAGATAAATTCCACGCTTAATACAGGAGGTAATTGAAATGGTTGAATTAACTAAAAACAACTTCCAAGAGGAAGTACTTGATGCTTCTGGTTTCGTGCTTGTTGATTACTGGAGTGACGGCTGCGAGCCTTGTAAAGCTCTAATGCCTGATGTTGTTGCTCTTTCTGAAGAATACTCATCAGTTAAATTTGGTAAGCTAAACACTGCTAAGGCAAGAAGACTTGCTATTTCTCAACGCGTTCTTGGCCTTCCAACTATCGTTCTTTATAAAGATGGTGAAAAAGTGGCTGAAGTGACTAAAGATGACGCGACTAAAGATGGTATCAAAGCAATGCTCGAAGCAAATATCTAATAAGAAATTATAGCTTGTCAACGTTCTATGCATAGCGTATAGAACTGTTACAATAAACCAGGAGGTGAACCCTTTGCGATTAGAACTTGGTGAAATCCTTATTAAGGATGTTCAGTTCGGCGATGCTTCTAAAGTGGAGAACGGCGTACTGTATGTAAACAAGGATGAAGTCATCAATTTGGTATGCGAAGATGAGCACATTAAGAGTGTTAATGTTGAACTCGCAAGACCGGGTGAATCAGTAAGAATCACGCCAGTTAAAGATGTCATTGAACCACGTGTGAAGGTTGATGGCAAGGGCGGAATGTTCCCAGGTGTAGTTTCAAAAGTAACTACAGTTGGTGAAGGTCGTACTCACGTACTTAAAGGATCTGCTGTTGTTACTTGCGGTAAGATCGTTGGTTTCCAGGAAGGTATCATCGATATGGATGGTCCTGGCGCTGAGTATACTCCGTTCTCGAAGCTTAACAATGTGTGCCTTGTAATCGAACCAGCTGATGGACTAAATCAGTATGAGTATGAAGCAGCAGCTCGTATGGCGGGCTTAAAAATTGCTACATACCTAGGTGAACTAGGCCGAGATGTAGAGCCTGACAACGTTGAAGTGTTTGAAACAAAGCCTGTGTTTGAACAAGCAGCAGAGTATCCTGAACTACCTAAGGTAGGTTACGTATACATGCTACA